>Ga0310691_10000784_pt1 | contig 54729 bp, 92 predicted proteins | sample 176DNAGHGlowgp2_FD_203887 | JGI IMG/M metagenome (GOLD analysis project Ga0310691, IMG submission 203887) | Sheep rumen microbial communities from Palmerston North, Manawatu-Wanganui, New Zealand - 1766 DNA GHGlow gp2 (v2) (version 2) | ecosystem: Host-associated > Mammals > Digestive system >... | reverse complement strand
GAGGCCGATGGACTTCGCGCCTGTCACCGCAATATTACGGAATCCGGCAAAAGAAAGGGTCATGTTTTGAAACGCCGAACTTCCAACGGCTACGGCTTTCATCAAGGCGTTTACAAGGGTCACTTGCAAATCGCGAGTGGCAAATGCCACGACCAAGATGGAAAGACGGCGAACCCATGCAAGCAAGTCGTCAAAAGGAATGCTGGAAATCGCATTCCCGAACGCCTGAACCTTCGCGACTATTGGCGTCCAGTCGAACGCGATTAGCACGTCTACGCCCGACTTGAGCAACGGCAAGAAAGCCTCCGCCATGTTCTGCAAGGCGGTCACAAAATTATCCTTTAACGTGGAAATTCGCCCCTGCAAGGTCCGGCTTTGCGCTTCGAGGTTTCCATAGAACAGGCCGCCCGCACTTGTGGCGGACTTGAAAGCCAAGGTCACCATGTCGGCACTAATCGCGCCCTTTTCCATGGCCTTTTTCAAATCGGCAACCGACATTCCCGTTTGCTTTGAAATTTCAGTAAGCGGGTTGAAACCCTGGTTGATTAGCTGGAGCAAATCTTGACCCATCAGGCGACCCGTGCTTTGAATCTGCCCGAAAACGAGGGCGAGCCCGTTAAGCTTGTTTTGATCCGCTCCGGCAATGTCACCGAGCATCTTTAATGTCGGCACTACCTTTTCGGACTGCAAGCCGAACGACATCAATGTTTTGGCGGCGCGGGAAAGACCCAGCTTGTCGAACGGGGTCTTTGCGGCAAATTCCGAAATTTCCCTGATAACGCCGGAGGCACGCTCGGCACTGCCCGTCATGACCTTGAATTCGGCGTTCAGGCCTTCCATGGTCATGGCGGCTTCGATGCCGGTCTTTGCGAGCATGGTAAAGCCCGCGCCGAGAGCGAGACCGCCGACGAATGTCTTGAAACCGGTCAGGGCCTGCTTGGCCTTGTCGATGCCCTTCGGGTCTACCTGAAAGCCCAAGCGGGTGAAAAGTTCCTCGATGACCATCTACTTCCTCTTGCGTTTAGCTTCCTCTGCCGCCTTTTTCGTTTCCATAGCCTCGTAGGCATCCGCTGCACTCTCGTAGTCGCTTCTCATGTCGAGAACCGAGTTGAGGTGCACGATGTCCTCGATGTCTAATTTCTCGACCTCGGATAGTGGCATTTTAAGGTCTACCACGAGGCGGAGAATAGGCCACCGCTCTTTTATTTCTGTGGCGAGGCTCCCGACAACGCCAATTTTGGCCCAGATTTCGTCTCGGTGCTTGCGGCTTCTTCGGAGGTACTGGTTGCTTTCGTTTGCACTCCAAAGCGAGCCGCCAGCCTGAAAGGGGCGAGCTTGTTATACTTCCAGCTTTCGAGCACGATGGAATACATCGCCTCAAGCTCTCCCTGAAACACCTCATCCACGTCCGAAATCCCGTTGATTTCGATGGCGGGCTTTCCGGGTGCGACAATCGTGCAGCCTTGCAGGCTATCGACGATAATGCCAACGGCCTTGTCATCGGGAAGGCCGGAGAGAGTATCGATTACTCCGTCAATGATGGAGTTCAAGTCCACCTCGGCGTTCAGCTTCGAGAGGTCAAAGCTCTTCAAGAGCGGGAGAACAAGGGCTCCCACCCTCTTCGCGAGGGTGAATGCCTTTGTTGCGGGAAGCGGCCTGAAACGGACCGAGAAGTTGTCAATTTCTTTTGTAATCGGGAAGAGCATGGGTTAGTTACCTCCTACGAGGTTCGCGGCGATGCCGGTGTCGAACACCCAGGCGCGGGAATTCAGCTCGTCGCCGTCCTCCCATTCGGGGTCCTTCCTGATCCACGCCTGCGGGGCGAAGAACAGGGTCTGCCCGAGCATGTCCTTGATGGTGAGCGGCCATACGCCTGCGTTGGAGGCCTGGTCCGCTGCGAGGATTGCCGAAAGTTCGGCATTCGTGGGAGAAGTCTGCTGCAAGGTGACGGTCACCTCGAAATCGCCCTGGTTGCGGTTCACGCGTTCGATGTCGCCGCCTGCGCCCTTGCTCTTGGCGAATGCGTCGCCGGAGCGGTTCACGGATACGAACGTGCCATCGGCATAGCCCGAAATCGAGAGCGCGCCAAAGGTAATCACGACCAGCTTGGGGTCGTAAGTTCTTACGGGAAGATTAGCCATGATTTTTTCTCCTTATAGATTACACGGAAATCGTGCCGTTGATGGTGGTGCGGTGGATGGCGCCCTGGTAGAGCGCAGTGAACTTCACGTCCGGCAACTTGCGGGCGAGCTTGTCCGCCTGCGGGATGTCGGCATAGCGCGGGACCGTCACCACGATGGAGTCGGCCTGCAAGATGCCAGCGGCGGCGGCCTGGTTCAGCACGCCCTTCACAAGACCTTCGATGAGAGTGATGCCGCTGTCGTCATACGGAATTTTGCGGTTGTTCACGAGCGCGGAATAGACGGCCTCGCTGAGGCGGGCTTCAATCCAGTCGGTGCCGATGATGATGTCGATCCATTCACCGGAAGCGACCTTGCCTTCCTGCGTGATATTCACGCCGCCGACTTCGCTGTAATAGTTGCAGTTCTTGTTCTGTAGCGTCGTTTCCTTTCCGGAAACATTAGCCGGGGAAATGCCCTTGAGCGTCTTGTATGCCCAAGTGCTGGTGCCGGGCTCATATGGGAATCCCTCGCCCACCCATGCGGCGTCCGGGTAGTCAGGTTTTTCCGTGGCCCCGTCCATGGGCATGGGGTTCCAAATCGTGACGGCGCGGTCGTATGCCATGCCCTTGAGCGTGGATGCGATGTCCGTGGTTTTCGTGGCGTCAGGAACATCCGCGTCAGTGGTCCAGTAGAAGCCGAGCCTCTTGTTAGCCTCGACCCATGCCGCGATGTCCGCTACGTCGTCTTCGAAAGCCTGGTCGACCACAAGGCCGTACCAGCTGTTGTCTTCGGCCTGGATAGCTGCAAGCGAGGCGGCAACGTCGGCATCGCCACTATCCGCGCGGCCCACGACAACACGGGAGACGCTCGGGTTCTGCGCGAAGATGGCGTTGGCCATCTTGTAGACGGCGTCGGTGCTTGCCCACCCATCATCGGTCATGTCCTTAATGCTTCCGTAGGAGCGGGCGCGGGTGAACGCGGTTGTGGTTTTGCTCGTGGCGAAAGAGGAAAGGATCATCGGAACGTTGAAAGCTGCGACCGCCACGGAGGTCGTCTCTCGGGTAATGTTCACGGTGACTATGTCTTTAAGTGCCATTTTTAGGCCTCCTATGTTGCAACTGTAAATTCATTGAAAAGTTCTTCGCTCTGCACGATATTCTGCTGCGCATCCACGACAAGATTTTCCTCGTCGTCGATGGTTCCAAAAGTCTTGACCTGCGAGATTTCCACGCTCTCGATAGTGAGGGTGCTTCCCTCATAGGCGCGAGCCCATGACATTTCGAGAGTAAGCAAGGACTCCCTGCGCCACTGGGCCTGCTGCAAGGCGGGCATGGCGGTAGGGCCGTCAGTCCTCAAGACGGAAATCCCTGCGACCTCGAAGATAGCCTGGATGTCCGGGTCCTCAATGGACTCCACCAGCTTCATCAAGTTTTCGCCGTCGCCTTCTACTTCGCGGAGTTCAACGGAGCCGCGATAGGTAAAAAGCCTCGGGGACGGCAGGTCAGGTCGGCCCGCAACCATTCGCGATGCAGTAGTGCCTGCAAGATGCCAGTTTCCCGCATAGTTGATAGAAATAAAGCAGCCTTTCGGGGTAGGCATGTCCTGGTGGCTTTCTTCCACCTTAATCTTTTTTAGCAAAACGGAGCGCACCCAATAATAGAGGGCGTTCCAGAGTTCCTCGGCGCTGGTGGCGCTGGTAGTAGGGGCGGTCAATGTTTTAGCCATTTTCTTCGCCCCCTTCCTCGTCGTCGTCACCCTCATCTTCTTCGTCGCCTTCATTGAAGAGCGCGGCGATATATTTAAAATGGTTGATAAGGTCGTTCGCAAAGACGAGCTCGCGGATGACTTCCCATTTCTTTCCAGCCCAAATCACAAGGTCGCCCGGAGTATTCGAGCCCTCGGTGCTTACCGCAAGGGCGGTGTTGGAGTAGACCTTCACCATGCCGATGTCGCGGCGGCCTTCGGGAAGGAACTGCAAGTCCTTTCCGTTCACCGGCTGAACCGAGCCTACAAACGTGCCTTCGGCTTCGCTGGTAATCCAGCGGCCATTCACGAGCTCGGCTGTCCGATGGACCATGCCTATTGTGCGCGGAAACAGGGTGCTCATATCTTCGCCACCTTATACTTGATAGACTGACGGAGAAGGCCAGTGTCGATGAGAGGCTTGGAGCTTTTCTTGCGCTTTTTCGTACTTTCTGCGTTACCCTCAAACGAGCCAGTGAGAAAGATTTTTTTCATAGCGCCTTCATAGGATGCGCCGAGTTTATTTATCGCATCCATGGCGCTCATCTTCCCGGTAGAAATAGCGGAAAGGTATTTTTTCGAGAGTCCCGCGACTTTCTTCTCGTTCATGGTGCGGGTCTGCTGCATGAAAGGACGCGGCGGGATATTGTTCACCGTGCTGCCCTTTTCCATAATAAAGGCAATTTCCGCAAGGCCTATATTCGGGTTATCCTCGTGCCTTTTTGCATCGCTTGGAATTCCCACGAGCGCGACGAGCTTTCTGGCGGCTCTCAACTCCCGCTCGATTTTTGCCTTGCCCATGTCCTTGCTTTCGAACTTAACGTCCATTGCACCCCCTCGAACCGCAAACGCCAAAAAAGGGCTTGCAACCCTTGCGGAGCGAAATTAGCATAAGGCCCCAGCGTGTCTGCGAAAGTTCCGCATCGCCAAGATTACCAGCGGAAGCGGAAACTGCTCCGGCACCATAGGAAACGGACAGATCGCCTTCACGCTTGGAAGTAATGGAACCCGTGGAGCCGCCTTCGGAACTACCCGAACCGGCCCCGAGGGTTCCTGCACCCAAGCGGAAAGCGATGTGAGCTGCCATGAGCGCCACGGCGTGGTTGTATTTCACGCCGTAAAATCCACGGTCGGTGCGTTCCTTCGCCATTTCGACATATACATCCAAGGACGGGTCCTGCATCAAAGCCGGGGCCACCGCCTGGATATACTGCTCAACGGTCAATGGGGTCACGCTCATGGTCTTTCCGCTCCATCGTTATTACTTCTTGCTGTCCTCGCGGTCCTTCAGTTCCTTCGCGATGGCGTTCTTGCGGTTCATGCCCTTGGCACGTACGGACTCCTTCGCGGAGGCTTCGACGAACTTGTCGGCCTGGGCCTCGGACTGGATTTCGTTCACGACGGCATCGAGCTTGTCGTTCGGGATGTCGTCGGGCTTGCACGGCTCTTCGACTTCCTTGCCGTCCTTCTTCGTGGTCTTGTAGATGGGAACGACAATTCCCGCCTTGACCTTCGCGTCGAGCGTGGACTTGGCCCCTTCCCAGACCTTATCGTCGATGACGTTGATGCCGGGCACGAGCATCAGCTTCTGCTTGCCCTCGCCCATTTCGACGACCAACATGTTTGCGTTCTTGTAGTTTACCAGCATAATCTTATCTCCTGTTAGATAATTATTGTTTGCCCGAGGTTAAAAAAAATTGGGTGCAGGGCCGGGCATGACCCTACACCCAAATTAAGAAAGGTCGGCAGACTATTTAATACAAAATGGCTACACTCTGTACATCCCCGCCTGCCGGGGGTGTCTCTTCACAGGAGACTTGATTAGAGGCCATCGCAGAACACGACGGACATCGGGTAGTAGACAATCGTGCCGCCGGTAGACTGTATACACGGAATGTCATACACCATGCCGGTGAGCTGCGGCGGCATCTGTTCGAAGCGCTGCGGGATCTGGACTTCGACCTTCAGCGGGTCGCGGGCGTAGGCCACGACGCGGGAAGCGCCGCCTGCACCTGCGGTAGCGAGGTCGGCAACCCAGTCGATGCGGGTAATCTGCGGGAAGTTCTCGCGGATGAAGCCGAGCACCGTCTTGTCGCGGTTGCTGCCATACGGCGTGTTCTGGAGCTTGAGGTAGAGCGAGAGCGGCAGGATGACCGTATCCGGGTTTTCGATGCCGTTCGTGCTTTCCGGGGCTGTGGAAACAAGGCCAGCGAAGTCGGCCACGATTTCGTCTGCGGTCTTTCCGCTCCAAGCCTTGCCACCACCGGCGCCGTTGGCGGCCACGTATTCGGTGATGCCTTCGGCATTCCAGAAGCCGGGCAGGCCGGACTTGGCATCACCCTTCCAGGCGATGGAGTCCTGCTTCTCGTCGATGGCGCGGCGGGCAGCTTCGGCACGCTTCGCATCGAGGGCGACACCGGCCTTCTGGGCGCGACGGATTTCCTTCACGGAGTAGCCGTAGGAAACGCCGAGGTCCTTGACCGGGCTGGAGTGTTCAACGCCAGCGATGTCGGCACGCGGGAAGTCGTTTGCGTAGTCCGCGATGATCTTGGCCATGCCCACCTTGTCGTAGGAGCGCCAGATGAAGTGGGTTGCGCCGGGGTCCTGCTCGGTGGAAACCGGCAGGAGGGAGAGGGCCTTGAGGGCCTTGTGCTGCACGTCGTAGGTGCGGCTCTTGACAAGAGCAAGCTGGTTGTCGAAGAACACCTGCTCGTCAGCATCGAGTCTCATTTCATTCATGTTAGCCATGATAAAAACTCCTTTTGGATGGATTAGCCGAGGTCAACGATGACGAGGTCATCGGCAGCTTCAGCGGTGGAACGAGCGAACCAGCCAGGGTTCAGGATGGCGTCAGCGCCGGAGGTGCCATTTGCAACGGTCACGGTCTGCGTTGAGTCGGTGGTCGAGCCGGTCACGGCGATGTCGTTGGCTGCGGCACCCTTATCCTTGGCGGTGAGGGTCACGACGGCAGAAGCGACGGAAGCGACAAACGGGATGTCAAGCTTTTCAAGTTCGGCCTTGAGCGCGGCGGCGACATCGGCAGCGGCAACGGTGCCGGTCTTGGTGGCGACCTGGGCGACCTTATCGCCAACCACAACGGTCACGACCTTGTCGGCGGCGGAAGTGCCGGCGAGCGTGATAGTCACGGTGCGCTTCGCGCCAGCGGCAGCGGAAGTCTTTGCGACGATCTTGCCGGTAGAGCCGTTCACGGAAACTTCGGCATCGGCGGAGATGGCTTCGCCAGCGACGCCGAAAATCTTGCCGGTGCGGCAGACGTTCACGGCATCCTTGTCCTTGTATTCCGGAGTGTCAAGCGCGGTGCGGGCAGCGATGCCGAGAAGGGCGGTGTCGCCGTTGACGGATACCTGTTCGCCATCGCCCGTACCGAAAACGGGAGCGCCGAACGGAACGGCACCCTTCGCAAGACGGGAGTCAATCTGATGAGTGGGAGTGAGGCCGACCAGTTCGCCCGGCAGGCCCTTGTCCATATTACCATAAGCAGCCATGATTAGGCCTCCTTGTTGTTGTTGGGTTCATCTTTCCAGGCGCCATCCATGCGGGCGTTGTACGCCTTGCGGGAGGCTTCGAGTTTTTCCTGGGCAGAGTCTTCGTGGTTCTGGGGAGGAATGTCGGCGGCATCCTTGCGGCTCTTGTCGTCGCTCTTGACGGCGCTGATTTCGCAGGCGCAGTCGAAGCGGGCGTTGATGTAGGCATCATCCTTGCCGTCAAGATTTGCGCTCGGGAATACCTTGGAAATCACGGCCTTCTTGATGTCGGCGTCGGCCATGTCGGCCTTGACTTCCACGCCTGCGGCGGTAGCCTTGCCAACAAGGTCAAGGCGGCTCTGCACGGCGCTGTCAATCTTGCCCGGCAGTTCCTTTTCCATCGCGTCGATGCGTTCCTTGAGGGAGTCGCGCTCGGCTTCGACGGTGGACTTCTCGGCCTTGAGGGCATCCTCGGCAGCCTTGGCATCCTCGCGCACCTTGTTGAGTTCCTTTTCAAGGCCGTCGGCGCGATCCATGGCCTTGTTGTAGGCGGCAATTACCTGGGGCTCCGCCTGGTAATCAGCCCCGTCAAGGTGAATTTTGTCCATCTTGTCCTCGTTGTTCTTGTTTGCTTCATGCTTGTTCAGGTCGGGGAGAGTCGGCGTCCCTGCGGCATCCATGCGGATAGAATTGCCGTCGCCTGCGCGGGGGACGGGAACGAGAGCCACGTGGTTGTAGCGGATGTTGCGCTGGATGCAGTCATATTTCATGCCCATCCAGGTGCCGCTCGTCCATTCGATGTCGCAGACGTATCCGCAGGAAAGCGAGCGGGCGGTGCCGTTCTCGACGGCCTCGATGCCATCCGGCCTCGTTGCGGAAAGGGAGACATATACGCGGTAGGAGTCGCTCGATACATCCGAGCCGACGGTGCCGACCTGGAGTTCCCCGATATTCTCCGGGGTAACGGCCTCGTCGGGATGAAGGAGCGTGAGCGGCTTCATGCGCAGCGTGGCGAGGGAATCTTCATTGAATACTTCTTCGGGCAGGCGCAACTCGCGGCGTTCCGAACCGTCCGGGTTGCGGTAGGTAAAGACGCCGATGGAGGTGACGGGAGCGCGGGCTACGAGGAAACCTTCGGCGGTCTTTTCTGCCGGGCGCGTAGCATAGTCGATGGCGTCCTCGTACCAGTCAAGACGGTTCTGGGATGCCTGCAAAGTCTCTTTTTTATTCGTCATACACCAAATATAACTTTATTTTAAGAAAATAAAAACAAATTTTTAAGAAAAATGTATAAAAAATAGCCTTGAAAATGACAATTTGCCATATCCAAGGGTGGGTTAGAGGGGAAAATGACTCTCGGACTACTGGATTTCGTCGTCCTGATACTCGATTTCTTCGAGGTACTCCGCGAGCACATCCATCTGCGGGAGCTCTCGCAGGGCATCGAAAAGGGCATCCAAGTCCGAGCCTTCCTTTACCTTGTAATCGGAGCCGTTGCGGCTGAATACATAGGCGTCGGCCCAGCGGTTCCAGACAATAGAGTAGCCATAGAACAGGCAATAGTCCTCGACTTCGGGGCTAGATGTCAGTTCTTCCATCGTCATAGTTCGGCCTCCTTGATGGCATCGAGAACGAAGTCCCGAGCCGTCGGCAGATATTTGTCTAAAATATAATTCTTTTTCTTGCTCGGTGACCCAAGAATTTCAAGAATTTCTGCAAAAGCCTCCGTCGAGGCATTTGTCGCATCCTCGCGCCAGTATCTTTCGCCATGCCCATACCGCCCGAACGAGCCAGCATGGCCGGTCGCAGCCTCGAACATATCGGATAGGCCACCGAAGATGGCTTCCTCGTCGTCGGCTTCCTTTGCAACTTCGAGCAGCTCGCGGAACGCCTTGGAATACTTGTCGATTTCGAGGAGCGAGCTCCTGGACATCATGGTTTCGGTCTTTTCGAGCAGGAATTCGAGCACCGCCTTGTCGTTTCCCTTGGCGATGGCATCGAAGATTTCTCTAGGGGCTGCGGAGTTCAGGAGGGCGATGTTCAGGGCGCGGATGCGGTCGTCCTCGTGGCCCTTGCGCACGATGTTGAGCCAGTCCCAGCGGAAAGTCGAGGTGTCGGCCATTACGCGGGAAAGTTCCTCGCGGGTGCTCTTTGGGATGCCCTTCAAGAGCTCGCGGAACATTTCCGGACGCTCGGCCTTTGCCGCCTCGTAAATCGGGGTTATCATGTCGTCGCGCACGATTTCAGCGAGGGTCCGGTTTCCGTACTTTTCAAGGCGGGAATAGGAGATGAGCTTCGCGCCCCTCCGCTGCCCGAGCCTCGCATCTATCGCGTGGCCCATCTCATGCAGGAGCACCGAAGCCGAGCGCTGGTGGTCTTTCCGGAAATAGCCCGGAACCTGGATGTACTTTCCATACGGAGCATAATAGGCCTTCGTGCCTTTCTCGATATTCGTCAAAAATCCGGTAAAGGTAGAGGAATAGCACTTGCGCACTGTCGGGTCGAGGTTGGAGAAGCGCGAGAAGGCATCTTCCATCCAGTCCTTCTTGAATTTCGCAGTTATCGGGAACTGCGCCTTGAGCGAGTCGGCAAAGACCTTCTCGCTCTTGAGAATTCCCACGTCTACTTCTGGCGCGGGTTCTTCCTCGATGGCGGCAGGCACTTCGACCGGCTCCGGTTCGGGCAGGTCGGAGGCCGCGACATCTTCGAGTTCGTCCCAGTTCGGGACGGCTACGCAACGGCACATAATCGCCATGCCTGGGTGGAAATACGGCGCGTCGGGAGCCCTCTTCACCCATTCGCCGTTCTCGAACCAGACCGTCGGGTCGTCCCATCGGCAGAGCTTTCCCTGCATCATGAAGTGGCTCGGGATGGCGTTCGCATATCGCCCGGTCGGGTTGCCCCTCACGCGCTCGTCCTGGGCCGTATCCCAGATGTACGTTTCGAGGCCTGCGTCTGCCATGCGGCCCTGCGTGAGCGAAGAGTTGAGCTTCGCCGTCTGGTCGCGTGCGATGATGCGGGCGCGGCGGTAGCTTATGCCAGGAAGGTCGGCGTTTATCATCGCCGTCACTTCCCTTGCATTTCTGCCTGCTTTCACGCCGTCGCGGATGCGGCGGGCCACGGTGTCGAGCATATCCTGCGATGCCTTGGATATTAGCGTGACCTGCTCGCGTGCCCATGTATCGAGCACGTTCTTCGCCCACGGCTCCTGCTCCTGGAAAGCCTCTCCGATGGCGATTTTCTTGAACGCGTCCAGCTCCTTCTTGTTGAACGCGTCAAGCGAGCGGGCGATGTTCACGATGGCACCGAGCGCGGGGCCGCTCGTTCCCGGCTCCGGTTCGAGGTCGGCAATGGCATCCTCTCGCGGCACCATCATCGGGACCGCGATGGCGGCATATTCATTCCAGCGCTTCGTCATGAAGCGATTTATCGCGGACGTATATTGCCGCTCAAGAGCGAGAGGATACTTCCACTTGCGCACCTTGAGCCTGCGCAATTTTGCGCGGGTCATGCCGCCCGCCCTTTTCAGGTCGTCGATGAACTTGCTTGTAGGGATCATGGACTATGCCCCCTGCCCGCCTTCTTCGCCTTCGAGGTTGAAAGCTGGCGGAATCTCGTCATCGACACTCGTATCGAGCGCATAGCCTCCGACAAAGCGGTTCTTTCTCACTTCCTCCTGGCTCAAAACTCCGGCCTCCATGTAGTTCTTGTCGGTGCGGCTCTGGATTTCGCGGGTCTCGGCATCGGCCTTCTGGTCGCGCTTCGAGAGAGGGTTGAAGTTGATGGTGAGAGAGCCGTCCGAGACATTGACCGCCTTGAGACCGGCGTTCAGGATTTCCATGAGTTGCAGGAGCGGCGGCAGCGCCTGGGTCTGCTGGAGCCCCGCGATGTAGGAGTTGAAATTGTCGTCGTCGCCCTGCCCGGTAGCGTTCATGCCAGCGGCGCTGCGACCGAAAAGAAGGGTCACGGGGATGCGGTAGGAGCCAGCCACGCTCATCGCTTGACGGTCCCAGATTTCGGGGAGCCCGGCAAAGGAGAAGTTCTCGCGGGTGCAGTCCTCGCCTTCTCCCAGCATCACGCCGTTGATGATGCTCTTCTGCTCGTCAATGGCCTCCATGCGCGTCTCGATGGACTTGTAGTCGTTCTCGGCCACGAGCTGCTCAAGGTTCGACATCTTGTACTTCACGATGGAGCATTCCTTGACGAGGTGCGAGATGCCCTGCACCGTAGTGCCGAAGTGATGCGCATCCTCAAGACCCTCGTAGATTGCGGAAAGACCCCAGAAGCGCTCGTAATCGAGCCAGCCGGGGAAGGCCGCGTCCACTTTCGTCGTGGACTTGAAAATCAGGCAGCGCGAGGCGTGGACCGTGAAGGGAATTCCCGATGCGGAGCGCAGGATATAGCGTTCGTATTTCTCGAAGTATATCGACTCGGGCATCTTTATCGTTTCCATCAAGCCCAGCTCGACGCGGGTGCGCGGGTAGACTCGGAGTTCGCGGATATTGCCGCCCTTGGACGGGTCCCACGGCGTATCCCACTCCCCGGCGCCTGCTACATCGAGCACGATGATGGCACCGCCGAAAATGCGGGTCCATTTCAGCGCCTCGGTGAAGGCCGCCGGTCCGTTGAGCTTGTCGAAGGCCTTGAAGAGGGTGCCGTCGTCGCCCTCTACCTCGAAGCCGTTCTGCATCATCTTCTCGGCTACGATATTCACGGCGTTCTTGATGCGCCCGTCGGTATAGTAGAGCGCCTCAAGCTGCACGTCTACCATGCGCGGGAAACCGGGCACGGAGTCGACGGGGAGCGAGGACTTGTCCTTACGGGAACCGATGCCAGCAAGGATGTTCCTCCAGGCGTCGATACGGAAAAGGCTAGAGATAGTTTTCATGGTTCGTTGTCCTTATTTTATCTTAAACTTTTTTTTAGGTATAGAGGGCGCCTGGGCCGCCTCCCTTGTAGAAGGCCTGCCGCAGGAGCGAGGATGCGCTGTCGGGCGCGTCTCGCGGGTCCTGCCCCGGCCTGAAGTCGTTTATCTGGTTCAAATAGTTCGGGTCGGTATTCGGGTCCCAGACAATGCGCTGCCAGTATTTCTTCAGGAACGAAACTATCTTGATGTCCTTGTTCATGCTTTCGGAATACGCGTGCACCGTGGGGAAGCCCGGAATTTTCTTGAGGTCGCCCGCAGCCATGCCCTTGTCGGGGTTCTTCTCGATGTGGAAGTTGCGGACGTTGCGGGAGCGGCATTCCCTCGCGAAGTCCATCTTGCAGTCCTGGAACGTTCCCGCGAAGGTCTTGCCGTATGCCTGGATTTTTCCGTCGGGGCGCTCCGCCATGATGGTGAGCGCGTTTGTGCAGGAGCCGTCCCACGCGGCATCCATGTGGCCGTGCACCCGCGTGGGCCGGATAGTCCAGTCCCACTCGCCGTAAATCGGCTCGTCGAAAATCTGCCCCTCGTCCTTCACGCTCGTATCGAGCATGTAGTTTATGGCAAAAAGCGACGCTGTCGTGGTCGCCCGCTTTTCGGCAAGTTCCTCGGCGCTCAAGATATTCGTGTCCTGCGGCCTATACTTTACCGCGTTCGGGATGATGAGCTTTCCAGCGTCGTTCTTCATCGCCCAGGCATCGTCATAGTGCCACGGCGTTCCCACAAAAAGGCAATTCTTTCCGGGGTCAACGATGTTCGTCATGATTTCAAGCACGCCCTGCTTCACCATCTCGCGGTGTGCGCGGGAGAGCCTGTCCTTGATGGTGATGATGTCATCGCATAGGATGCGGTCGTAATGTCGGCCAGTGGGCACCTGGTTGATGCCGTATGCGTCGATGGAGCCTTCCTTCGTGATGGTTCGCTTGAAGTCGTATGTGACCGAGCCGAAGGGAGCGCGGACCTCGCTCGGGGCCTTGCCGTGAAGGTAAGCGAAGAGCGACTGGATGGCGGGGTTCCTCATGTAGGCCTTGATAGTTTCAAGGGTGGAGGCCGCCTCTGTCCATGTCTCGCGCACGAGCGCGATGCGTTCGGACGGGTGGAAAAGCAGATAGTAGACGATGCCCACCTCGGTGATGGCGGTCGTCTTGTAGGCTCCACGATGAGCCATGAGCGAGAAGTGCTTGCCGCCCGGAGAGTCCCAGACCATCTTGCACCAGTCGGAGTGCAGCGGCGTGAGCTTCGTCTTTCCGACCATGTGGCCCAAAAGGTGCGGGTAGTCGCGCACCCTTTCGACCAAATCCGGAGTCCATTGGAAAGCCATGACCGCAGCACCTCAAGAGAAAGAAAATCGTGTCAGCCGAGGCCGGAAAAGACCGTGATGGAAGGCTCGGCTGGAGCAGCGCCTTCGTCGTTTTTCGAGCTTGATTCCGCATCGCCCTCCGCGGGAGCCTCGACCTGCGGTGGCGGTTCGACCTTGCGCCCCTGCGCGAAGAGCGTGGAGAGCATGAGCTCGGTGTCGGGCGTCATGGATGTAGCGGAGCCCTCGTCATCGTCGCGGAACTTCATGCCCGCGAACTCCGCGATCTTGAGCAGGCGGTCGGGCTCGCCGTCCTTGAGCGCCTTCAGGAGGGCGCGGTAGAAAATGAGCTTGTCAACCCTTTCGAGGCGTGTTATCTTGATGCCGAAGCCCTTGAGCGTCTGGTATAGCGGCTCGGGGACCTTGATGCGCTCGGTGACGGTATTCTTGATGTCCTCAAGGAGCATCGCCTTCTGGTTCTTCTTTTCCCTTCTGGCTTCGGCACTGCGCTTGCCAAGCATGACCGCCGTTTCGTGATCATGGACCGGAATTAGGTTTTTTCTTCCGTCATATTTTGCTTTTGCCATATTCCGTTCTCCTGCGAAAACAAATTAGAGCGTGAAGCTGGACTTGCACCAACATTTCGCCGCAGGAATGCGGCGCGTTCTAGCTTGAACTACTCACGCTAAAAAAATGTTTATCGTTTTTCGCCCTTATACATACCTGCCCCGATTTCATTTATTCGAGAGAACGGAATAATTGGAACTTTCAACCTGGACTTGTAGGCGGGGTCGATGAAGTAAATATACCTCATTTGGAAGCCCTTGAGGATTTTTCCACCCGCTTTTTCCACGTATTTCTTGAAATTGTATGTCCCGCCGGTCACCGAGAAGAACGTACCCCCCCCCAGTTCCTTTCGGGGAGTAAGGGGGTTCGACTTCAAGGTCATGCAGTGCACCTTCTCGCCGTTTGGCAATTCGCAGAGCTCGCTGTTTTCCTTGATGTCGGTCAAAACGAAATTAGAGGCGCGATAAATCGTGCCGTCGCCGCAGGAGCAGCCGTCCGCAAATGAAATTATCCACTTGATCTGCGGAGCCCTTTTCTTGATAAGCCGGATGCTCTGCCCGATGCAGCGGCTCTCGCTATTGCGCGGGAGGTATTCGTCGAAAGCCATGCGGTTTAATTCCAGAAACTCGTTCCAGCCGGTGCCTTCGACGAGGCCCATTATCTTCCGCTTGTCGAGGCTCGGTCCGTAGCTCATGACGCCGTGCAGGCCGCCATCCAGGAACGCGCCGAAATGCAGGCAGGAGTTGTTCACTACCTTGCCCGAGTAGTGGTGCGCCTTGATAAACGGGTTCGCTATCGAGGACGGGATGACCTTTAGTTCGATTTCTTTTGCTCGACCCATTGACGCACCACCTCGTAAATCTTGTTCCCGCTTTCGTTCACGTTCCCGAAAGTTTCCTCCGGCTCGCCCACTTCCTTCAGGGCGCTTTCGATAAAGGCCTTCTGCTCTTCAGCGAAAGTGAGCGTCCATTGGGTAATGTTGCTTTTCTCGCCATCGGGGAGACTGAATTCATCGTTGAAATCATCGGCGCTTATGCCGTCGTCGGCAAAACCGAAATCGCCCATGTCGATGTCCGAAATTTCCGCGAGCTCGCCCAGTTCCCCGCCCAAGAGGTTCATTTCCCACTCGGAGAATTCCGCGACCTTGTTGTCCGCGAGGCGCAGCGCTTTCGCCTGGGCCTCGGTGAGGTCGTCGGCCACGATGCAGGGCACCTCCGCCATGCCGAGGGACTTGGCGGCCTCGAGGCGCGTATGGCCCGAGATTATGACGCGGTTGGAGTCTATGACGATGGGCTGCTTGAAGCCGAACTTTTCGATGCTCGCCCTGACGTATTTCACCGCCTCGGCGTTTTTTCGGGGGTTCTTTTCGTATGGCCGGACTTCGGAGACGGGCAGCATGACGATAGACCTTGCTGCCTTTCGCTCGGAAGTCGGGGTTGAATTTTCGGTTTTAGCCATGATTTTTTCCTGATTTTAGAGACTTTGTAGCAAAAATATAACTTTTTTATAAGCAAAAAGACAAGAAAAAGCGCAGGAACCGAAAAATAAGTTTGCGCGTAAGAAAAATGTAAGAAAAATATAAGCATTTTTCTATTGCATACTTTGCATAAATTATATACATTTACAACGTAAACAACCAAGAAAAGAGGTAAACAAAATGGAAAACGAAATCGTAAAATTCGAAGCCGGGAAGACCTACTACTACCGCTTTATTTCCTCCTACGATACCGTGGTAAAATGCACCATCATCAAGCGCACCGCCAAGACCATCACCTTCAAGGATGACTGCGGAGAAACCATGACGCGCCGCATCTACATCCTGGACGGCGTGGAGAAGGTGGACATCGGCCACTACTCCATGGCCCCGAGCCTGGGAGCCGACCGCAGCGCAGAAGCCCTCGACAAGGCCGAAGAGGAGGCCAATCTGGCAGAGGCGGCGAAGGAAGCCGAGGAAGAAGCCGCGAGGAAGGAAGCCCGCGATACCACGAAGAAGGTGGTGAAGGCCGCCATCGAGCTCTACACGGCCATGTACCCGGTCAAGGCCGGAGCCCCGACGGTGAGGATCGGCAGCTCGGAGATGGCAGGGCTCCCCGGCTGCGGCGACGAGGCCATCGAGGCGAGCGTGAAGGCTGCGGACCTCATCCTGGGCACCCTCGACATGTGGCAGCACGAAATCCGCGAAACATCCGATTTCTACGGCTGGTACAAGAAGACCGACTTTTCCATCCTCTACAAGGACGAGAACGGCGAGGAAGGCTCCTACCAGGGCCGCTATGACATCGGGGACGGCGAGGGCGGCCTGCTGAACCACATCCGAAGCTTCGGGGAATGGCACCGCACCCACGAGGAATTCGGGAAGGAAAAGGCGATACCCGACGAGACGAACGACATCCTGGAATTCGTGAAGATGCTGGAGAAGGCGGCCTAGAAATCCACAGAATCGACAAGAAATCAACAGCCCCGGCAACGGGGCCTTCCTTGTGCTTGGGGTGAGAAAAAGGAAAACCCGGATGTGGAGGACATCCGGGCAAAGCGAAAAACCTACAAAAGGAGAACAGGGAGGAATATAACCATTTTTCAGGGAGGCGTCAAGGGGTGGAAGAAATTTTTTTTGAATTCTTTTTGACCGCCAATTAGACGCCAAATCGACGCACGATTTTTATTTATGCAAAAATGAGCATAAACGCAATAAATTCTTTTGCGCAGAAAAGGGCCCAGGAGCGCGGTTCGTGATTACCCGATGAAGGGAAGGGCCATGAGAAGAACATCGACCCTGGAGCACCGGACGCAAGACGGCGGCATCATTTTCGTGGATTCACGAAAAAGGTGATATCCCTTGCAACCCCCTTATAACCCCCTTGCAACCCCCTCCCCTCCCCCACCATACCCCTCCCCTATACCTCCCCTGCATCTTCAGAAAACAACGCGCGCGCCTTATAACCCCCGCTTACAATAGTGGTTATTCAAGGATAACTATACGCTTACAATAATGGTATTTATACTCTTATTCATTCTTATACTCTTTCTAAAGAAGGTTTGCTTTTTTTTGGTTAGATTTGGTTTGTTTTGGTTTAATTTGGTTTTTTCTAAACCAATTTGGAAAAGTAAAAACCAATTTGGTTTATTTTGGTTTTATTTGGTTTGTTTTGGTTTTGATTTTAGTAAAATTTTTACAATAGACGAAAAATTTACTAATTTTCTATTGACATTTTGCAAAATTTGTTGTATATTGAACTCTGCATCTAAATCTTTACGAGGTAATTATGGCAGAATTGCGAGCAGTGATGATTAACGAAAACGCCGTGAAGCGTGCGGAGGAATACATCAAGAATACGAAGGACGAAAAAGGCATCAACCTCTCTATCGGTTCGGTCTTTGCCCTGGCTCTCGATGAAATGCTATCAAGGAAGTAGCCGATGACAGCTCCCAACGATAGATTTTGGGCGAAGGTGTTTTTTCGGGACTTTATCAAGCACTACCGAAAAATGACACCCGAGCAGATTGTGGCAGATGTCGAAAAGTCGATGGACGACCTTGAAAACTTGGAAGAGTCCGGCACGTCGTTCGGGGCGAAGATGATCCGCGCCTCGATAGGAAGGGCAGAAAATTACCCGCAGGCAAGCGAGAACGGGAAGAAGGGCGGAAGGCCCAGGAAGAACCCCATGCCGGAGGAAAGTTCCGAACCCGGCCACGAGCAGCCGAAAGCCCAGCCGCGAACCCCCGAAAAAGCCCAGGCAGTTCCCGCAGCCCATGCTCCCGCCCCTGCACCAGCACCCAAAGCCGCAGTAAAGAAGCCCGGACAGGATGTATACGGAGCCTTTACAAACGTCTACCTCTCGCAGGAAGAATTTAACGAGATTTTGCGCCTGGTCGGAAACCTGAACGCCACGCGGGAAATGATAGACTCGCTCTCCGCGAAGCTGGAGGACGGCTCCATCACCTCCGCCAACCATTTCGCCACCCTTACCTACTGGGCGAACTGGCGGAAGAAGGCGGACGAGGAAAAGGAAAAGGGAAAAGAGACATTTACCGAGCGCGAGGGCAGGCGGCAGGTCGAGCAACTCAAGAAATACGGACTCTTGTAGAAAAAGGAAAAGCGAAACATGGGCCAGATGCACATAGAACTTGACAGGATGCTCGTGAGGGTATCCGAGACGGTGGAGGCCGCGAACGAGATGCCGAAGTGGAAAACGGCGCTCATGGCCGCGAGAATAAGCATCGTCACGAAGCTCCTTGTCTATTCCTTCCACGCGCTGGGGCTGACCCCTCCCGAGGACAGCATCCTCGAAATACGGGCATCCATCATCGCGGACCGCGCCGACGTATGCAACCGCCAGCTCAAGGCGGCCTTCATGCGAGCGCTCGACACCAAGATGGAGAACGACCTGCGCACCCCGATCACCTACGGCGACATTACGAGGGCGGCACGCGCTATGGCCGAAAATAGCGGCCATGCCGTCGCGGGAAAATGGAAATACGCGCTTCCGGAGATTTCCGACGGGGAACTATGGGGCGACGAGGTGAAGCGCTTTGCGCTGGATTATGCGAAGGACGAACTCATGCAGCTCACAAGGGCGAAGGGGATAGAATTCAATGGATAACAACGAAGGCTTTGAAGAAGAACGGCGCGACCCGAGGGCCGCATGGCTCCCGAAGGACTCCATCTTGCAGAGACTCAACTTCCACGAGAGCGCGAAGCGGTACTGCATCGCCATAGACAGGCTGAACGGCAACGACAAGGCATATTCCGGGTTCAGGAACGCATACGCGATGACGAAGGACGGCTCGCGGTACGTCTACGTCCGCCCCGATGCCGCGAGGGCTTATGACGAGATGATGCGCGGGACCCTCACCCGCATATACGAGCGGTTCTGGAGGCTCCTGCCCATGGCGAAGGGATACCCCGCGAACATGCCGGTCACCCTCGGGGTATGCCCGCCCAGCGTGGCGGAATACATGGAAATGTTCAGGCGCGAAAGGAAGAACGCCGTGGCGCAGGGATTATAGGAATTTTCAAAGGCTAAGCAGTAAAAATGAATACAACTAAATTCTTTGAAAAATTAAACAGTCATAGACATTTCAACACGTCTATATCCAATGCTGCTAAAATGATGGGATTAAAAATAGATGACTATTCAGTAGTCTTCGCTAATTATTATGAGTCACTTCACAAAAATTGGCGAACGTCAAAAGCGTGGCTCTCTTATCTTTCCGAAGTGTTCCAATAGCAACACTTTGGGTGGACATTGCCAGAAATAAAAAGCGAGGAAAACGAAATGAAAAACTGGGAGTCACTTATAGCATCGAAGAGTAGGCCATGCGCCAAGATTTGCAAGATCGAGGATGCCCGTAAAAGGAATGCCGCGAACGCCACGAAGAAATGGAGGAAGAAGAACGCCGACCACTACAAGGCAACGCAGAAGGCATGGCGCGAGGCGAACCCCGACAAAATCAAAACCTACCAGGAGCGCAACAAGAAGAACGTGAAGCGCTGGGCGGAGGAGCATCCGGAAAGAGTGCGCGAGCTCGGGAGAATGAACGACCGCAAGAGGGCCAAGACGCCGAAGCGCATCGCATGGACCCAGGAATATCGGCACAAGCCCGAAGTCATCGAACGCAGGCGCCAGCGGGACCGCGAAAGGAACAAGACCCCGGAGCGCCGTGCATGGTTCAGGGAGAGGGCCAGGAAAAGAAGGGAAGCGAAAAAAATGGAGGCAGCATGACAAACTTTGAAAAGTGGAAACAAAATCTTAAACTGGAGGACTTGGTCATCGACAATGGCGAGGATGTTGACGAGGATGAATTCAGGTTCCTTGGAGCTATCGACTGCAAGAAATGTCCGGCAAAAGAAACCTGCACGGTAGACTACTGGAAAGGATGCGGAGACAATTTCATTGAATGGGCAAAAAGCGAGGACGCATGAGGAAAAAAAGTTACAAGACCGTAAACCTGACGAAGATAAACATCGCGCACCGCGAGGCATGTGCGAAGCACCCCAAGTTCTGCGACGACTTCACGGGAGCCCGTGAGTGGTTCATTGTTGACGAGCTGGAGGGCTGGCGCAAGGTCAACAGCAGAGCACCGTACCACGCCGACGCCATCCTCAACGAGGAAATCCTGAAAGCCCTGGAGGCGTACAAGCAGGGCGACCTGAAGCACTGCCTGGAGGAACTTGCGCAATGTGGCGCGGTAATCCTCCGCATGATGCAGTTCGTGCAGGACGAAATGGAGGCATAAGATGCAATACGACGAGAACGCCGAGAAGTACGGCTACGAGGGCGAGATGACGCCATTGAAGTGCGACGCCTTGAAAGCATACAAGGGGGACGTGACCATACCCGTCTACGGCACTATTGCGGATGCGGAGGTATACCTCAAGGATAAAGCAGACGCGGCCATCGCAGAACTCAAGGCCGCGCTGAAAGAATCGGAAGAAGCAAGATATGAGGCGGGTGCAGACGCTGCCGATTACTACCAAGAGAACCGCAGACTGAAACGTGCTTTGTGGCTGGCGAGGGTCGCACAAGCGCACTCCAAACAATATTGGGGGTCATACGTCGAATATGTGCACCTTCACGAAAATTCTTTCTATCAGTTTATCAACGATGATATTTTTCGTCGAGACAACCCAAATAATGATTCGTTCAGAATGTGGTCCCATAGATGGCGTTCTGTAGAAATCAAGTGCCTCAAGAAAGCGGAGGAGTACTAATGAGCGACTTGAAACCATTTAACAGCGAGCGAATCTACTGGGCAGTGGAACAAGTTGAGCGTGAGGCTGGCGATATAGATGACCTTCACTTGGATGATAACCTGTTCTACCTCAAGTCCGAAGCCGACAAGGTGATTGACGAATTGAAAGCGAAATTGAAAGTTCAAACCTCTAACGCTGAAGAAGCGTGGAAACTAAAGGATTCATATCACACAGACTATTCCGAAGCCGTTGAAGAGTTGTTCAAGAAAAATAAGCAACTCCGCAACAACAAGTACAAGCGGTGCTTGGCGATGGCGAGTAAATGCAGACTACGTGCAAGATGGTTTGGCGACAATGCCTTTTACAAGAAAGAGCAGTGGGCATTGGACTGGCACAGGTGTTGGCTGGAACTTGCCGAGAAATTCAAGGAGGCAAAGTGATGGAAGGTATGCCGACAATACCCGGAATAACCCGCAGAGATTTTCACAATCAAAAGATAACCGCCCAGTAGGGCAAAGGAAACAATATGATTGAAGCAAATGAAAATGCAGACAAATGTGTGCGCTCTATTCCTCGCACAAACTCCGATGTGGTCTGTGAACTCGCCTATGAGCGCAGGGCTTTGTGGAAAAATCTGCAATTCTCGCACGAAGATATTGTGACGAGGTATATTGACAAGGAGGCAGACGATGTCTGAACTGAAACTCACAAACAACCCATGCAAATTCTGTAATGGAGAAATCGACGAAGGGAAGCCTCTTTGTGGTGACCTTGAGGATTTAGGCGATGTGTGTTGTATTGTCAAGGCCAAAGACGGATTTGACCTTGAATATTGGAAAAATTTTGAGTGCATGAATTTTGTAAAAATCAAATTCTGCCCAATGTGCGGACGCAATCTTTCGGAGGCGTGAGATGTGCGAGCTTTGTGAACCGAAAAAATACAAGAGTTTACCTATAACAAATAATATTTTGAAATTCAATCCAAATGTTTCCAGAATGGAAATGGTTGGAAATAAAATTCTTATGGAATTCAAATTGAACGGACTAGAATACGAAGCCATGATGACGGTCAACTACTGCCCGCAATGCGGGCGCAACCTCACGGAGGCGCACGATGCCGAAGGATAACTACCCGCTCCACCCCGGCCAGACCCACGCCGATCCGTACTACTGCACAATCCCGCTCGAGGAATACGAGAGCATCATGCGCGAGAACAAGCTGCTCAAGGACGAGAACTCCCGCCTCAACGAAGTGCTGAAACGCCACGGTATAACCCTGCTCAAGGATGGCTAGAAAATGTCGATAGGCCTGCCATACAAAGGAAGCAAGAGCGAAATCGCGGAAGAACTTGTCTCCAAGCTGCCGCCATGCGGAAAAATTCTTGACGCCTGCTGCGGTGGCGGTGCGGTGCTCGTGGCATTGGCTCAAAGCCTTAAATACAAGTCGGTAGTCGGGAACGACAAGAACCCTGCGACGATTGCCCTGCTTGACGCCGTACTGATTAACAAGGGACAAATCGAATATGAACACCCGCCAATCTGCACACGTGACGATTTCTTCAACAGTCTACAAAGAATTGAGAACGGCGACTTCACGATACAGGACTGCGTGAACAAATATTGCGCCTCGTTCGGCAACGATGGCAAGACGTACCTGTACGGAAAACAGATAGAAGAATATAAGCTCGCTGCGGAGCAGATGCTTACCGCCGACACGCTCGATCAACGGCGAAAGTTTTACCGGAAATTCCACGCGCTGATAAATACCGACGATAGCGAGGATAAAGAACGCCTGCAAAAGCTCGAATCCATGCAACGCCTGCAAAGCCTGGAACGGCTGGAACGGCTGGAACGGCTGGAACGGCTGGAACGGCTGGAACGGCTGGAACGGCTGGAACGGCTGGACATCTTCGATATTGACTATTCCGAATTCGATATGGTCTATTTTGATATTCCGTATAAAGGTACGAACAAGTATGATTATGATTTCGATCATGAGAGATTTTATTCGCTTTTCGAGTCGCTTAAAAAGGACTTAAATATTCCCGCGTTTTTAAGCGAATACGATGCGCCATTTACTTGCGTTGCCGAATTCGAGAAAACGCAGCTCATGGCAGCGTCGGTCGGTTCGTCGAAGGCGACAACCCGAGAAAAACTTTACTTCAACGGCACGCAGGAAGAATATAAGGCGCTGATGGGTCGGTTCTACGCGCCAAAGGATGCCGAAAAAACGCAGCTTTCGCTTTTCTAGGTTTGTAAAACCGATTTTACATAATTTTATAAAAATTTTATTGACTTTTTATAAAAATGTATGTATATTTAAAACCAGAAACGAAAAGCAAAGAGGTTTTAAAATGGCTACAAAATCCACAAGAAAGCAGCTCGCAGGCGAAATTTACGACCTTTACAACCGCAAGTGGCAGCAGTTCGGCAATAGCAAGAAATCCGCATGGGTGCGCCATCTCCTGAACGGCGACCTCGGCACCGGATACAAGAGCATCGAGGAACTCGCATCCTGGCGCGACCGCCTGCTTGCCGAAGCGGCATAAACAAAAAGGACTCCATCATGGGCAAAACATCTCTCAAGCCTACTTCAGTGACCCCTCAGGCGCACGCCATCGCATCCAGCGAGGCGAAGCGCCGCAAGGCGAAGGGCATCTGCTCCAGCATCACGGCGGTCATTTCCGAGGCGGTAATCAAGGAATACGGAGATACGAAAAATGGCTAACAAAAAGATTTCTTTCCAGCTCCGCGTACCCGCGCCCGACGGCATCCACGAGGACGGAGCCATCGTAATCAACGAGTGGCGCCCGAAGGGGGGCTGGCTCAAGCACTACCGCGACAAGAACAGCGACATCAAGGACAAGCTGCTCGTCTGCGCCATCTTCGCGCTCTATCTCGCGGTTTCCACCCTCGACTACTACTGGGGATAATTCAGGACAAGCAGCCATGACACTCGACGATCTTGCTATTCTCCGCAGTCAATATGAGAACGCGCTCGACGAGATGGCCGAAGCCGCCATCGACATCGCCGACACCCTCTGCACCGGGAAAAAGCCCGAGCTCAAGCAGATGCGGCGATATTCCAGGGCGAAGCTCGGGGTCGCATCCGCACGCAGGGACATCGAGGAGAACCTCGACATCGAGATTGAAAAAACTTTATTCCGGGACTAAACATTTATGGCCGAAAGGACGATAACATACAAGAGCACCAAGAGCCACACCGAGTACACCGTGACAGAGAAGAACGGCAGGGCATACCTCTCCGTCACCGGCGAGGCTGCCGCCCACGCAAAGGTGGTAAAGCAGATTAACGAGGTGAGGCTCGGCGGCGGGACTTTCGAGATGGTATGCTGGATGGCCCGGCAGCTCTCGCACACTTTCTAGGCTACACTTTTTTTAACTCTTCACAGGAGAAAAATAAAAATGAAAAAGAACGAAGAAGCGACCCCCACCATCATCGAGGTGGGCGACGACTATTCCATCATCGTTGCCGATAGCGGCAACCTCCAGCAGTTTTTTTCGGATGGCGAGAACCTCCAGAAGGTGGCCGACCGCATCGAGACTCTCGCACGCGGGCTCGTGGCGGACGTATCCACGAAGGAAGGCATCTCGCAGATCAAGACCGCAGCCCGGCAGATTGCTTCGGTAAAGAAGAAGGTCGATGACCTGGGCAAGACGGTAGTGGCCGAGCTGAAGGCCCTCCCCAAGATTATCGACAAGAACCGCGCCGATTTCCGCGAGCGCATGGAGAGCTTGCAGGAGGAAATCCGCAGGCCCGTGACCGACATCGAGGAAAGGCAGAAGGCCATCGACGACATCAAGGGTACGCACTTCAACTGCGCCACCTGCAATTCCGAAGAACTCGCCGCCAAGATAGAGGAGCTTGAAACCCAGCGGGCAGCGGTCACCGCCGAGGTATGGAAGGAAGCATACGAGGAAGTCCTGAAGGCGTTTGACGCAGAAATCGGGGCGCTCTCTACCATGAAGAGCGCAGCGGAGAAGCGTGAGGAAGATGCCCGTAGGCTTGCCGAACTCGAGGCGAAGCAGGCGGAGGCCGACCGCATCATCCGCGAGCAGAAAATCAAAGAAGAGGCCGAGCGCAAGGCCCGCGAGGAAGCCGAAGCCAGGGCAGCAGCGGAAAAGGCCCGCCTGGAGCGCGAAAAAGCCGAAGCCGAACGCAAGGCCGCAGAGGCAGAAAGGGCTCGCCAGGAGGCCGAGGAACGCGCAAGGCGCGAGGCCATGCAGCGCGAGCAGGAAAGGGCGCAGGCCCAGGCCCGCATGGCACAGGAGGCCGCACCCGCAGCCCCTGCCGCTCCGGCCCAGAAGCCGTCCAAATGGACGCCCGAGATGAAGGCGGTAAACAAGGCCATCGTCGAGGCCATCGCGGCCATCCTCGCTGAACGCCTGCAAGGGTTTACCGAGACCGGCTACGAGGTCGCCGCCCGCGAAATCGTGAAGGCCATCGTGAACAACAAAATCAACCATCTTTCCGTGAGGTACTAAAAATGGAATTTATCGAAACCCAGAAGGACGAAAGCAAGAAGGCCGAATGGCTCGAAAAGCGCCGCCACTACATCACCGGCACGGATGCCGGGAAGCTCATCGGGGTATCCCCGTTCGGAGGCATCTTCGACGTATGGCTCGACAAGACCGGCCGCGCCGAGCCGCTCGCAGAAACTCCCGCGATGAAGGCGGGCAAGTCCTTCGAGACCAACATCCTCAAGGATTTCTATGCCGTGGAAACCGACTGCAAGCTGGAGCACGTGGACGGCTACAATCTCATCACCTGCGACGAATTCCCGCGCCTGGGCGCATCGCTCGACGGCTGGAACCATAGCCTCGGCATCCCGGTCGACGCAAAGAACATCCGCTTCCGCGACGAGCGCTGGGGCGAGGCCTACACCTCCGACTTCCCCGAATACTACAAGGCCCAGCTCCAGGTGCAGATGATGGTGACCGGCGCCAAGTTCGCGCACCTCGCCGTAATGTTCAGTGGGCAGGACTTCTTCATCTACGTCATGGAATATGACGAAGAGCTCGCCAAGAAAATCCTTGACGCTGCCGACGCCTTCTGGCCCTATGTAGAGGGCGACCAGATGCCCGAGGCCGACGGCTCCGATGCCACGACCGAGTACATCAAGAAGGAATTTTCCGTGGGCCATGCCGACGAGGAAAAGGAAGCCAGCGACGAGGTGCTCGAGGCAGTGAAATCCCTCCAGCAGGCGAAGGCCGACAAGAAGGATGCGGAAAAGCGCGAGGCCGAATTCTCCAACCGCATCAAGGTCTACATGGGCGACGCTACCATCATTCCGGGCGTATGCACCTGGAAGAACAACAAGGACGGCGTGAGCATTGACTGGGAGAGCATCGCCACTATCGCGATGGCCGAGATGGACGCTGCCGAGCGCGATGCCCTCATCGCCCAGCATACGCAGAAGAAGCAGGGCGCACGAGTGCTCCGCATTACCGCGAAGGGGCTCTAAAATATAAGAAATAAATAAGATTTGGAGCCATGCGCAAAATGTATATTATGCACACCAAAATCTACAAAAAGAGGTAAAACAAATGGAAAACACTCCCGCAATTATCAACCCCACCGAGAGCGCCATGCCGGTCGCTGCGCAGTCCGCATCCGAAAGCGCAGCGCTCGCCATGGCTGCACAGCAGAAGGCTGTCGTCGAGGCCCGATACAAGATGGCCCTCGCCCGCCCGCGCGACCTCGACTCCGTGCGCCAGAATATGCTCAAGGACGCACGCCGCCCCAGCTTCGCCGCGGTCGCCATCTACCACAAGCCCGTGGGCAAGGGAATCGAAGGCCCGAGCATCCGCTTCGTGGAGGCAGCCATCCGCAACATGACTAACATCCTGACCGAGACCTCGACGATTTCCGAGGACGAGGAACGCCGCGTCATCCGCGTGGCCGTGAGCGATCTCGAAACGAATACCTACTTTTCCCAGGACGTGACCGTTACGAAAACCGTGGAGCGCTCGAAGCTTCCGCAGGGCGAGAAGCCCATCCGGGTCCGCACGAACTCCTACGGAAAGCCGGTCTACATCCTGCACGGCACCGACGACGACATCCTGAACAAGCAGAACTCACTCATCTCGAAGGCGGTGCGCACGCTCGGACTGCGCCTCATTCCGGGCGACCTCGTGGACGAGGCTCTCTACTACGTGCGGCAGACCATGGCGAAGCAGGATGCAGCCGACCCCGATGCCGCGAAGAACCGCATCATCGACGCCTTTGCGCAGCTCGGCGTGCCGGTCGAGGCCCTCAAGGATTTCCTCGGGCACGAGCTCTCCAGCATCGACCCGACTGAACTCCAGCTCCTGCGCTCCACCTATTCCGCCATCAAGGACGGCGAGACTACCTGGAAGGCGGTGATGGACGACAAGGCGGAAAGGGAGGCCGAGGCGAAGGCTGCGGCATCCGCATCCGCTCCGGCCCAGAAGAAGGCCGAGCCCGCCACCCAGAAGGCGCAGGCCCGCAACGACGGCTCCGCGAAGAAGGCGGGCGCATCCAGGAGCCAGCCCGCCACGGCCCCCGCTCCCGAACCGGAACCTGAACCGGAATTCGGGGACGGGGCGGAACCCGAAGGCGACCTCGACAACGACATGTTCGGGTAGCCTTCGATGCGGCAGGTGAAGTACCCGGCAACGCAGATGGCGCTCAAGCGCTGCGGGTCGAGAAGCCCCTTCTACAAGCGCATAAAGGCGCTGGAGAAATGGGCCATCGACCACGGCTATGACGGGTACAAGCCTATCCACCGCAGAACAAAAATGGACAAGAGGCAACAGACCGAGCTGCAACTCTGGGTCTAATTCCTATCAAGAAAAAAAGCGAAAAAGTAAAAAAGGAAAAACCAACAATGGCATACCTGAACAAAGTCCTTTTGATTGGCAACATCGGGCAGGACCCGAGGACGAGCGCAAGCCCGAACGGCAGGAAGCGCGTTTCCTTCTCCCTAGCCACGAGCCGCCGCTACCGCGACAACAACGGAGAGCAGAAAGAAGAGACTACATGGCACAATATCGTGATCTGGGGGAAGGCTGCGGAAACCTTCGAGCAGCTCGGTATCGGGAAAGGCATCTCGCTCTTTATCGAGGGAGAGCTCGTGAACCGTAGCTGGACCGACAACCATGGCTCGAAGAGGAGCATCACCGAGGTGAGCGCGACATCCTTCCAGATACTCACGCCACGCGGGCAGAATGCCTCGCAGGGAGGCTCGGCAGGCGTTAGCGCCCAGGGCTCCGCGAGCGGCAGGAGAAATCCATACGCGCCCGCAGAAGGCAAACCCACCGAGGAAGATTTAGGCGACGATTTGCCCTTCTAGGGCACAGAACCTTCCCGCGTGAACAAACGATCGCGGGAACCCTGCCGGATGTCTCCATTGATTTTTACATAAACCCTTAACCATCTGAATGAGTATCGTACTTGCGAAGGATGCGAACGGTTCATGCGGCAGGGACAAATTTCGGGAAACCCCAGAGCGAGGCGAGAGCATCGATAGATGGGTTTTGCTGGCGGGATAGCCTTCGCCCGCTCCCGGAAAAGGAAGGCAAATTTTTGACGCGAGGACGCAGGCATGAAGAACCCATCCATGATACATCGAGCGGAAAACATGTGGTGCATGTTCGCGCCATACCGCCACGCCATCAAGGAGGACTGCCCCGCGAAGGTAAAGCTCGCCATGCTTGTGAACAAATGGAATAACCCGTGGCACGCGATGCAGGACCTGGAGAAGGTCATCCCGGCCAAGAGGCTCGCGAAACTGAAAGAGAATTTAAAAGGATAGATTGCAAGATGCAGACCATCGGAGAATACAAGGAATACACCCGGCAGCTCGAAGGCGAGGTCGGCAAGTGGCATCACGCATACGACGCGCTTATCGTCGAACGCAACCAGCTCGTGAACAGCCTGCTCAAGTACGAAAAGACAGTGAGCGTCAGGAACGAAGAAGGCACCGAAAGCGTTGTCCTCTTGCGAGAGACTTTTGACGCCATCAGCGGCGAGCTCGAAGAGCTGCGCAAGCACGAGGTCGAATGGGACATGGCGAAAGCCCGGATAAAGGAACTTGAAAGCGAAATCAACCAACTAAAAACGAGGTAAAACATAATGAACAACGAACACGAACACATCTATGACGACTGCATCGGGAACCCTCCCTTTGCCGAGGCTCTGAAAACGCTGGGGGGGGGTATGAATACCGAATGGAAACTGACCGAGGGGCAGCAGCGTTTCTTTGACGAGAAGAAGGAACGCGTGAGCAACCTTCCCGAAGATGCGACCGAGCGCGAGAAGGAATTTGCCAAGATTGCGCTTTTCATGGCGAACTATGCCGAGAACTTGCAGGGAGCCCTGAACCGCGTCAAGGCGCAGCGCACGGCTGCAATGGAGCGCACCAAGCACCGCACGGACTTCTCGAAGGCGTGGGGCGCGCTGGTAGCCTGCTACCGCGCCATTGACCGCCACTTCGGCGACGAAATCCGCGCCAATCTCGAAAAGAACGACCGCACCCAGAAGGAAGGGCAGATGCGGGCCCTCATGGAGCAGATGCAGAGGCTCACGAAGTAGATTTTGCCGCCCCGTTTGTGTATGCGTAGTGGTAGACGCCAGGATAGGCGAGGCGGCACCCATTTATGCTCTCGACAGCTACCTGAACCGATAAGGACAAACGAAAGAAACTCCCTGCCGGGGGAGGAATTAAACCCGGCAAAAATTTTAAAATTACTCAACAAGAGAAAAAGGACATCATGGCGACGAACTACATGACCGTGGCTGAAGCCGAAATCGAGGACCTCGAAGCGAGGCTCTGGAGAATAAAGCAGGCCATCGAAATCAAGGACCCGAACTTCATCACGAACCGCATCGACGACGAGCTCATGAAGATGCGCTTTGACGCGACGCTCAAGCTCGCACACATCATCTATATGCAGATGAACATCTGGGAAATCATGGACGAGAAGGAAAAGGAGGCGCTGCTCGCATCGGGAAAGAGCGCCGAGGAAATCCTGGACGAATTCGATATGGTGGAGCCCGACTACAAAATTATGCCCGAGGCATACAAGGCGCAGTTCGATTTTGCCGACGAGGACTTTATCCATCCGCCACTCTGCTGGTTGAGCATAACGAGACCGGAGGACTCCTGCTGGCTCGACTTGCCCGGAAAGGTAAAGGCTGCAAGGCACAAGGCCGCCTGCAAGGAATTGAAGAAGCGCATGGAACCGGAAGCGTATGACCGGCTGCTCATCGAGGACGAACTCGACCGCATGAATTCGCACGCCGAACGCTACGAGGAGCATCTCCGCTACGCAAACGAATGCAGCATCGAATACGACGGGAAACCGCTATACACCGAGGCAGAAATCCGGGAGAAAGTCAATGCGGAAACGGAATATTACAAGGCACTCAAGAAAAACAAGCTGGAGGCGACTGGGCTCTATGGCAAAAAGTAATATCAAGAAAGCATCCGGGCAGGAGCAGGCCTTCGACTGCCTCGCGGTATCCGAAGTAAGGATTTTTCCTTTCAAGGAAGGACCGAGCATCGTGCGCGTCAAGGCTTTGGCAGAAATCGTACTCAACGACCAGTTCATCGTGCGCGGTCTGCGCATCAAGGACGGCGAGAACGGCCTCTATGTCGCTTACCCGGTGGACCCGTTCTGCACGGGCGAAGGATCTCGCTCCATCTGCAATCCTATCACGCGCCAGCTCCGCGAGCACATCGAGAACACCGTCCTGGAAAAGTACACCGAGAGGATGAAAGGATAAAAGAAACGAAAGGAAAAGCCCTGCCCGGCACCTTGGCGCACGCCAACCCCTCACACTTAAACACATGCCGGGCAGGGCGCTTTTCGGAGATAGAGAAAAAAAAGCAAATCAACTTCACGAGAGGAAAACCAAATGAAAAAAGCATCATCCCAGAACCTGAAGATACTGGAGGCGCTGAAGAAGGGCGCACGCATCACCCCGATGGACGCGCTGCGGCGCTTCGGATGCTTCCGCTTGAGCGCGAGGATAGCCGACCTGCGCATGGCAGGGAACAAGATTTTCTCGCACATGGTAGAACGCAACGGCAAGCACGTCGCGGAATACTACATGGGAGCGACGCGAAAGCTGACGTAAAAAAAAAGATTTAGAAGGGGCTGCTGGTGCAGCATGGGCATGGCTTTTCGTTTCATTTGGCCTACCTCATCCATGTGTAGCCGGGTTCAATTCCCGGAAGCCCCATAAAAAAAAGCGAACCATGAAACAAAATGAAACACCCACAAATGAAACGATAAAGAAAAAAAAAATGGAAAACCAAGAATTCCACAAGTTCGACATGCACCTTTTCCGCGACTCCATGCAGAACTACAAGGTCTACCAGATACCGAAGGCGCAGCTCATCATCGCCGACGTGCCGTACAACCTCGGCACGAACGCATACGGCTCCAACCCCTCATGGTACGTGGACGGAGACAACAAGAATGGCGAGAGCGACAAGGCGGGCAAAAAGTTTTTCAACTCCGAAAACGAATTCAGGCCCGCCGAATTTATGCACTTTTGTAGCAAGATGCTTGTCAAGGAACCGAAGGAAAAAGGGAAGGCGCCCTGCATGATATTGTTCTGCGAGTTCGAGCAGCAGTTCAAGTTTATCGAGCTTGCGAAAAAATACGGTTTCCCGAATTACATTAACCTCGTTTTCCGCAAGAATTTCTCCGCGCAGGTACTCAAGGCCAACATGAAGATTGTCGGGAACTGCGAATATGGCCTGCTTTTCTATCGCGATAAATTGCCGAAGTTCAACAATAGGGGCAAGATGATTTTCAACTGCATCGACTGGGAGCGCGATACCGAGACGCCGAAGGTGCACCCGACGCAGAAACCCGTCCAGCTCCTGAAAAAGCTCATCGACATCTTTACCGACGAAGGCGAAGTGGTAATCGACCCATGCTGCGGTTCTGGAACGACCCTTCTTGCGGCACAGCAGATGATGCGCAGGTCCTACGGCTTCGAGGTAGACAAAAACTTTTTCAAGGATGCAAAGGAAAAAGTCTTGAGCTCTTTTGAGCCGGACATGTTCCAGATGCTCGAATTTGACGAGCGCGAAAAGAAAAAGCAGAAGTACATGAGCAAGGCCGTTGACGATGGGCAGCACGGCGACCGCTGAAATAGCCAGGATGCTCGGCTCGATCCACGACCGCGACCATTATACGGTGCTGCGGGACTTCTTCGAGCTTTCCGCAATATCCATCCGGAATGCGGTGGACTTCGGGCGCGACCGCGAGACATACGAGATGCGATACAAGGCGATAGCCGAGAAGTATAGAAAGGAATATCTCGACATCATCGCGAGCGCCTTCGCCATGCTCGGGTCGCAGATACTGAAAGCCGCGAACGGCGACATCCCATTTGCGGACTGGGCCGGAGAAATCTACATGAACTCGGGCACAAGCAACGGCAGAGCTGGACAGTTCTTCACTCCGTACCACGTGAGCCACCTAATGGCGGAGTGCTCGCTGGAGTGCGACGAGGTGCTCGGGCGCATCGGCAAGGACCCTGACGATGTGATTACCATCTACGAGCCGACCTGCGGCGCAGGCGGCTTAATCGTGGCGAGCATCGACGTGCTGAAGGGCTACGGAGTAAACTACGCATGGAACGTATTTGTAGACTGCGGCGACATCGACTCCCGATGCGTACACATGACCTATGTCACTCTCTCTCTGCTCGGAGTTCCGGCGGTCGTGCGACTTGGCGACGCCCTCATGATGAAGTATCACGAGGTATGGTTCACGCCCGCCTACCTGATGGCGTGGCCTCATTTCAGGAACCGGATAGGGCAGCATCGCTACCCATACGATCCGACGGTGAAGGAGCCATCCATGGCTCCAGCGGAAGCCGCTGCGGATGCCGAAAGTCCGAAGGAGGCAGACTTGCCGAAGATGACCGAAAACATGCCCAGAAGCGAGAAAAATGGGCAATTATGCCTATTTTAGGGCCATTTTTGCGAAAAATCTGCAAAAAAAGGCGCGTAAAATCGCCAAAAATCCCGCTTTTGAAAAAGTAAGCAAAAAGTAAGAAATACGTAAGTATTCTTTTCTTGCATATACTGTAAAAAGTATGTATTTTATAGATGCAAAAAAAACATTAAAAGCGAGGATAAACAAATGAAATTCACGATTGAAGTAGCTTGCCCCCATTGCGGAGAAACTTGGGAAGAGAACACTTACTTGAGAAACGTTGACGAAATCGTTAACGGAGGAACAATTGATACGGATTGCCTTTCTTTTAAATGCGGGATAATTGATGGTGCTAAATTCAAAGTTATCGGCGTATGGAATTTTAGGACTTGCGAAACAGAATACAAGACAACCGAAGAATTGGTTAAACTTTTCGGACAGCCAGATATTAAGTAATGCCGAAACACCCGCAAGGGTGTCCGAGGATGGATGGCAACCTCCTCGCTGACGATGGCAAGCCAAACAACAATAGGAGAAATCCAAATGGCAGAAAGAACCACCATAACAATAGATCGCGACCTTCTTATCGAGGCCCAGCGAACCGCAGCCCGAAAGGGCGTGCCCATGGGCGTGGCCGGAAGCACGTCCAAGTTCATCCGCTTTCTCTTGCAGGACTACTGCGCACGCAACCCTGCCCAGAGGAACGGCTAGGAAAAATTAAAACCGCATACAAAAGAGAGGACAAAAAAAATGAAAATCAAGAAAAGCATCCACATACGGGTCTTAACCGGGCTCGAAAAGGGACAAAAGCGCATCCGGTGTCTGGAGTCCGAATTCATGGACGCCGCGAAGTTCGGCATCCAGGACCCGACCAACAAGAAGCGCTTTGTGGCGGCCTTCTCGGTTTACGAGGATACCACCGGCGGCTTCTTCGCATATTTCAGCGAGGCGTTCAAGATTGCCGCCCGCAAGGCATGGAACATCAAGAGCGAGGATAAAAATGGTTAATGAAGCGACTATCGAGGCCTACAAGGCCATGGCGAAGGATAGCGAATGCCCGAGCATGGAAACCCAGATCCGCGAGAACCTGGAGCGCACCTGCGACAAGTTCGCGGGCAACGAGGACAAGTTCGAGCGCTGCATTTCGTATCTTGAGGACTGCGCCTCGCAAATCCTTGACGGCAAGTCCGGCGACGTGCCCGACGAGGTATGCTTCAGGATCTGCCGCGATTACTTCAACGACGAAATCTGGAAGAAGGAGGACGAGGAGGAAGCCCGCAAGAAGGCCGAGGCAGAAGAACGTGCAAGACTCGCAGCCGAGAAGAAGGCCGAGGCAGAAGAACGTGCAAGACTCGCAGCCGAGAAGAAGGCAAAGGACAAGAAGGGCCAGAAGGCGAAGCCCAGGAAGGGCCAGAAGGCGAAGCCCAGGAAGGGCCAGAAGGCGAAGCCCAGGAAGGAAAAGCCCGAAGAGGAAAAGGCCTCCAAGTGCGCAAGGTGCGGAACGGAGGTCCTGGAGCTTGAAAAGGGGCTTTGCCCTGCCTGCCATGCGCTTCTGCATCCTGCGCCGGAGCCCGTTGAACCGGCTCCCGAAAATGCTGAACCCGAAAAGGAGAAGTTCCCGATTTGCCGGGTATGCGGGAAGGAGTTTATAAACCTATTCAAGGACGGGATGTGCGTAGACTGCTACGAAAAGAAGCCGATGGATGCCGAGAAATCCGCTCCAGCCCATGCCGCCAAAATCCAGCCCGAGCCGGGCCAGCTCAACTTCTTTGATTTGATGGGGGTTTAAATGGCAATGACTAGGGCTGAATTCTCCGACTACATCGTGAACCAGTGCGGAAAGATTACCCGCTATGTCGTGGGCGAATTTAGAAAGACCCGCGCCCATGCGGCAGGCAAATCCGAAGTCTACCGCATCGACGAGGATGGTATAGAGCATGTGCGCAACCTCTATATCTCGATGTATGGCGGTTATTTCGTGGAGCCCTCCCTCCGTGAAAGATGGTGCAAGATCGAAGGCGGATGTCCCGGCATGAAGAGCGGGTCCTCGATGCACTCCGGACGACTTACCGATGCCGAGAAGAAGGCCATCGTCGAGGCGCACCCCGAATTCCGCTGGACATTGCAGAAGGCCGGGAATATAAGCAAGGCCGAAGCCATGCGCATCCTTACCGCATGGAAAAGAAACCCGAAAACGGAACTCCTTGTCGGCGCGAAGCTCGACAATCTCGTAGGCAACGGCAGCTTCGAGAGGATGAAGCTCGAGACGCAAAAAAAGGTTCTCGCCTTCATCCGGGCCACCCCTGGGGCGCAAAGCTGGAACCTCGGCAAGATTCTCTTCGTGATGAACGGGCGCTCCGCGAAGGAATACGAGGCGTGGCAGGAATTCTGCTTTCTCGACGGCAAGTGCGCCTTCGATGTCTACAAGTATCTCCAGAACGCGAAGTGCAGGCCAAACTCGAAGGCCCGATATTATCAGGACTACATCGAGACGGCGAAGCGCTGCGGGCATGACGTTAAGGACAAATACTGGAAGTTCCCGAAGGATCTGGTCGCAGCCCATAACAAGGTAGTGGCCGAATACAACAATATCCTTGAAGCCCGCAGGCTTGAGGCGCAGCGCCTGCATGACAAGCGCGAGCGCGAGAAGAAAAAGAACTTTCTTGCGATGGCCCGAAATTTTGCGAATTCCATCGTGCGCAAGTCCGGTCTGGTCGTATCCGTCCCTGCGGACATCAAGAACGTCTCGGCGCAGGCGAAAGCCCTGCACCAGTGCCTTGTTTCTGCCGACTATATCGGGCGCATGGCAGACAAGGAGCTCGTGCTGGTATTCGTAAGGACTAGGGCCGGGGAGCCGGTAGCAACTGCGGAAATCAAGCCGGACGGCTCCATCGGGCAGTTCTACGCCGACGAGGACCAGGAGGATATAAGGCCGAGCGAGAAGGCGCATATCGCCCTCGATGCGTGGCTCAAGGAATACCGTGCGACGGCAATAAAATCCATGAAGAAGAAACCGCAGAGGGAGGCCGCATGACCTGGAAAGCATTTATAAAAGAAAAAATGAACTGCAAGAAATACGAAACGCGATGGCCCGAGACAAAGCCGACCTATGTCGGCGTGGCTGAAGAAGAGCGGACCTTTCCATCGCTGGCTATCGACGAAAGCCGCCATTTTTACAACTACGCGATGGAAGAAAAATGCGCCTACGTTTTCGGCTTCATCCTGCGCGTTGCCAGATACAAGGGGCGCTTTTTCTTTTCGAGCGAAATTTACACCGGCGAGGCTTTCTGCTCTTCGGCCATCGTAATCGACAAGGACGATGACCTGATCCAGAGGCTCGGCAGGGAAACCCCGAAGCATGCCTACAAGAAAAGCCCGAGCATCGAGGCTGGCAGGCCGAAAAGGGAAATCGAGGATTTCGCCCTGAACTTCGGGATGGCTGAAATAAACAAGTGGGCTCCCTATCTAAAGCCCCATGTAGAAAAGGCGGTCAAGAAATTTTCGGAGGCTATTGCCGAAAACGGCTAAAATTCCCAGATTTCGAGGTCCTAGAAAAAAAAGTAAAAAAAATTGTTCTACCTATTGCAAAATGTCTATAAATTATATATATTATATACGAAACGAAAAAAAACCAAAAACAAAGAGGTAGACAAATGACGCAGAAACTTTTCACATCCGCTATCAAGACCGCCGCAAGGAAATTCCCTCTCGGCTCCCAGGACGGCAAGCACGGCGAAGCGCTGGTTCTCGCCCGCTTCTTCACTCCCGCCTCCAGCTATACCTGGTATATGCTCGAATATGACGAGGAAAACGACGAGGCCTTCGGCTACATCGTAGGCCCCGAGCCCGAATACGGCTATTTCTCGGTCAAGGAACTCCAGGAAGCCAAGATGCAGAGCGGGTTCCTTCGCGGGATGCAGGCGGTGGAGCGCGACATCTCGGTAGACCCGAAGAAGCGCACGCTCGCGGACCTGCTCAAGGCATACGGCGAAAAGGCCCCGAGCTGGTGGCAGGAAAAGGCGAGCGCCTAGAGCCTTTTAAATGGGGGAGGGGCGGCCCCCTTCGAGCCGCCCTTTTTCCCCTAGAATTTAACACTCAAAAAAGGAGCATAAATGCCCAGGCAAAAAAACAAGATGCTGAAAAAGGTCTGCATCTACCTCGACATGGAGGCGATCGCGAAGGCGAAGGTCGCGGCCATCAAGAAGGGCTTTGCCCCAGACCTTGCAGGCAACACCAGCGCTCTCTTGCGCTACCTAATCGCGGACTTCACTGCGAAATCCGGAAAATAAAAAAAAACTCTTCACAGGAGAAAAAATTTTATGGCGAAACAGTATGGAAAACTCGATCACGAAAAGGCCTGCGACTATATCATGGTCGTAAATTCGTGCATGGGGGGCGAACCTTCCCTCATGATTATCCAATTTTATGCAGGAAAGCCTTTTACCGCCGAACACTTTTTCCGGGCCTTGACCTCGGAGGAAATCCTTGAGCAGGCCCGAATTTGGCGCAAGTATTATGCAGAAAGGGACTTTAATTCTCGCAAGACCTCGAAGCATCTGGCAAAGATGTTCTGGAAAGATGCCAAGGCAAACGGAAGCGTTCTGCTGAAGGCAAATTCCCTCGGCATCATCTTGAAAGATTACCGCGAGGCCGGGGAGGTAGTATGCCGAAAGTAAAAGTGACCCGATGCGAAAGGGTGACGAACCCCTATTATAAGGCGGTCGTTGAAAATCCCTGCATTATATCCGAGCATGATTTCGATGACGAGAAATCTGCAAACGATTTCATCAACGGCGACATTGACAAGTATGCCGAGAAGTATCCGAACAATGACATCAGCATCACAAGGATAGAAGTTCCATGGCAGGTCGGCGCCTCAATCAGCGACCGCTCAAGGTTCGGGGGTCTTTTTATCCTCTACAACAAAGAGACCCTATGAAATGCTGGTGGTGCGGGCGCGACCGGCAGACCGAGGAATGCAGGCTCCGCTATTCAAGAATGTGGATAAATCTTTGCAGCGATTGCAAAAATGGCTTTAAATCTAAAATTAAGGAGACTAGATAGAAAATGAAAGCATGGGACATAATCTTTTTTTCGCTATTCCTCGCAGGGCTCGCTCTTTGGGCGATGGCCTTGCGCCACGCGCTCTTTTATGCCGTGGACGATTATGCGATTTTTTACCTCCTGCTCGGCGGGCAGCTAGTAAAGCTGGGATATTCCTACGGCAACGCGGCAGACGAGACGAGCTGGCGCGAGAGTGTTTCCGATGCCTTTAAAATTTTGAGGGACAAGAAATGACAAATACAATAAATCGCAAGATCAAAGAAATAGACTCCGAGGAACTTTGGGAAAAGGAGCTCGATGCCATCTTCGAAAAGGCTATCGGGGAAATAAAGGACTCCGTCGCATCCAGGGCCGCGCAGGCTGCGGTCGAGGTATATTCCGAAGCGAAGAAAGGAGGCGATGCCGGAACCATCGCCCGCAAGATTTCCGAAGCCTGTATCGACTGCATGGGTGCAGGGCTGAAGAAGGGATTTTCAACCGCGCTCAAGTTCATGCGCGAAAGGGGGCTCTAAAAAATGACTATCACTTTGTCATGGCCTGTTATCGCCATCATCATTTTCGTTCTCGCCACGCAGATTTGGGCGTGGACCAGGGACGGCTCGACCGGATATATCGCGGTTTCCGACCGGGATTTTGCGGTATTCCTGGCGACCGCCCTTGATGCTCTATTTATCGCTATCGTCGGAGGGATATGGATATGGTAAGTAAATCTACAAAGACGAAGGTCATCAAGGAATATCACGAGATCGACAAGGAAACGTTCAAGATTTGCGAGGCGGTGGCGCTCGGCCTCGACCGCTACTACATGAGAGACAAGCATCCGACTTTTATTTCCGAGGCGCAGCGCGAGAAGGCACGCGCCATCATCAAGCAGATGCCTCCCGGATGGATGCAGATGTCCCACCGCTGGGACATGCACCGGTGAGAGGCATGGGCCGAAAGTCGCGGTAAGTTTTTTGTAATAAAGAAATAAGTTTCGTGCGCCATCGCAAAATCTAATTTTATATACAAAAAAAGAGGTTTCAAAATTGAGCATTCGCGATAAAATCATAAAGGCCGCTGCCGCCATCGAAGGGCGGGCTGTTCTCCTCCCGGAGAGATGGGATAGGGCGCTTGTAGGCTATACCATCCCGGAAGGCACGAGGCTTGCCGTCGGCGTTTACGATTATTACGAGGCCGTGAGCTGCCCTGCGCTGCTCCTGCAAGATGACGTTGTCCTTGATATGGAGGATGCCCTGCTGGATGACCTGCGGGCCGTCGAAGCCGAGGTCAAGCCCATAATCATCCATTCCGAGGTTGAGGAATGAGCAAGGCGGTCATCTTGAGCATCCACCCGAAAAGGGCCGAGAAAATCTACTCGGGGGAAAAAGAGGTCGAATGGCGAAAGACCATCCCGACCGAAGCGACGCCAGGAATGCCGGTCCTGCTCTATGAAACGGCCCCGGTATGCAAGGTGACGGGTCTTTTCTTCTGGATCGGGAAGGAAACCCTGAAAATACGCGAGCCGGATTTCGATGGGCAGGAAATCCACCCGGTCGCCCAAAGGCTGATAGATGCAGGCTGCGTTCCACTTGAGGACTTGAAAAAGTATCAAGGAGCAAATGGGCAAATTTATGCCTGGAATGTTCGCGGCAAGATGAAATTCCCGAAGCCGCACCAGCTTTCGGACTATGGGCTTTCAAGGGCTCCCCAGAGCTGGCAATATATCACGATAAAGGAGTTAGAAAATGCTTTGTGACGAACTGAAAGACAAGTGGTTCAATGCGTATCCAGAAATTATGGGAATTGAAGGTGACGAGCCTATCCAATGCTACGGCAAGGCAGATGTAGAGGCTGCCATCGCTGAACTCAAGGCGAAACTTGAGGAGCGCGACAAAGAGATTGAGAAACTCAATGAGGAACGCCGATGGCGAAAGTTCCCCGACGAAAAGCCGAAATGGGGAGAAGAAGTCCTTGTTGTAGATGACGAAAGCAAACAGTACATCGTCAGGTTTTCTCACGATATGAAATGGATTTCGTGGGGAAGAATGAACACTTGCGAAAGCAGCGCCGTCCTTTATTGGAAGCCTCTTTCGTCGGCTCCGAAGGAGGTGTAAGATGAAAGACGAGAAGCGCTGCATGAACTGCAAGCACGAAGGCAGCATCCACGAGCGCCAGGGATGGGGCGGCGATGAATACTGGTGCGAGTGTAAGCAAGGAATGCCCGAGCGAGACCGCCGCAGCTTCGGATGCGAAAAATGGGAGTCGAAGTGAAAATCATAAAGAAGAAAATCGTCGAAGGCTTCCTCTTGGTGTGCGCTTTGTCTTTTACCATGCTCGGCATCGCCGGGGCCATTATGCTAGTCGGACTGCTCGCGTTCGCTATCACGAGGGCCATGGCATGAAAAGAAAACCGGAAAACCAGGTATTCCGCTTCGGGCTCGAAAAGGTAGCCCTGAAAGACCTTGACCTCGCACAGGCGCACAAGGCGAAGGAATATGCGCACGCGATGGCGAACGGCTACGGCCTGAACGATGACGCGCGGATGCAGAACTACTGGATAGGGGTCGAGAACTGGGTGGATGCGAGAATATGCGAGCTGGAGAGGGATTGATGCAGGACAAAGAAAAGATGACCGAGGTCGAACTTTGCCGGATAGTAAAGGAGTCAAACCTTTTCCCCGGATATAGGCTGCACGAGGAAGTCGGCATCGCCGGAGTTTCCTGTGACATGATATACGAAAATGGCGACCGCCTTTTCTGCATCGAGGCAAAGATGCAGTTAAATTTTAAGATATTGGAGCAGGCTTGCAGATGGAGGACGGTGGCCTCGGCTTCCTTTATTGCGGTTCCCCGAGGAACCATAACCAGGGAAAAAAGCGCCATTATAGACGAACTCGGCCTGGGGGTTATTATCGTAGGCGACGGCGCGTTTGGAAAGCATCTTGCATATTTTGGAGCCGGTAGCAACCCTTTTGTCAAGATGTGCGGATTTAATTGCACCGACTTCTACATCTACCCTGCTGACTGGGACTTCTGGAGGCCCTGCATCGAGAGGATTGAAGAAAATGCGACTCCTGCGGGTAGCAAGCTGGGCAAGCGCTCAACTACTTTTTCGCGCACAATCGAGGCCCTGAAAATCGAGGCGCAGAAACACCCGGAGTATTCCCTGGACCAGCTTCTCGCCATCGTTCCGACTCATTATAGCAACGTGAGAAGCGCTGCCGGAGCCATCAAGCGATATGCAAAACAAGGCATTATAAAGCCCTTCTGGAACGAGAGGAAAGCATGAGCGCAGAAATCAAAATACCAAAGCGCAAGTTCAGGATCATCGGCTGGAGAGAGCCGAAGCGCCTTGACAAGATGAATGTTCCCGAGTTAATGATGATGCGCGACCGCGCCTATATGCTTGCGATGAGCTACGGCGGAAACGATAGAGTTTCCGAATACTGGCTGCGCGTCGAGGCAATATGCAAGGATCTTATAGATGGATGGGACAACGACAAGAAATTTGCCGAATACGAAAGTAAAAAGGCTTTAGAGGCGAGGACATAAAAAAAATGGAAAATTGGGAAAGCATCATCGCGCAAAAGATGAGGCCTTGCGCCAAGCTGGCGGAGGACGTAGCGCATCAAAGAAAGCTCGAATACGAGAGGAAGCGAGAGGCAACGCCCGAGCGCAAGGCCGCGCACCGGGCCTATAATCAAACCGAAGCCGGACGCGCATCCATGCAGAGGCGAAACAAGAAATGGCGCGAGAGCGAGCGCGGGCGCGAGGTATGCCGCATAAAGTCGCGCCGCTGGTATGCCGAGCACAAAAAGGATGCCAAATTCATGGAGCGCAAGAGGGCATATAACAGGATGTATAGAGCCATGCGCAGGGCGAACAAGAAGATGCCTTCTGCCGTCACCATCGCGCTCCAGGACATCGGCTACATGACGGTGCATCTGGTAAGGAGCGCCGCTGCATGAGAGGAAGGAAACCAAAGCTAACGTTCTCCGAAATGGTAAAGCTACGATCCATCCAGGCCGCCTTCGGCATAGGATCAAAAGAGGAAGATGCCTTCTGGGAAAACGTAAGGAAGGCCGCGAAGCTCCGCAGGGAAATCCGGCGTGGCTCCACGCCATCCGCAAGGCCCAAACGCGTAAAGAAATATGCGAGCTGGCAGGAGGCGCACCGTGCAGCAAGCCGGTCCTATTACGAGCGCAACCGCGAGAAAATCCTGGAGAAGAGAAAAAGCGACTACAACAAGAAAAAGGAATTAACGGATGTCAAAAAAAGATGAAAAGGACTCATAGATTAAGAAAGAAACTGCTCAAGAAAAGGTTTCCGTTTAGCGATGAGTGGAAGCCTCGCAGAACAGGCTATCGAGAAAGGCTGCATAGCTGCCCCGTCTGCGGGAAATCGCGCCGCTCCGGTTTTTACGAGTGCTGCGCAAGCTGCTTCTGGGTTTTCGAATGGCAAGACAAGGTTCGAGGCCTCATAGCCCAGGCGAGCGACATGATGAAGCCGCGAGGCGCTTCTCTAGGCGTTGCCTTCTATACGCCCGAGGTCGCAACTATCGGGCTCACGATAAGGGCTTTTTGCGACCCCGAGGACTCCGCAAGGTATCAAAGGGAAGGCTCCCGCACGACGGCACAGTTCGAGGTAAATCTGCGGGCGCGAGAATTCAGGGCATCGACTAGGATTTCCCTGCTCAACCTGCGAAACGCAAGAGAGCCAAAGAATATTATGCTTGACGAAATCCTTGAGCTCTTCGAGAAGTCGCAGAAGGAAATGCACAACTACATCGACCGGAACGGCGTGATGAAAACTTTAGGAGGATGCCCGGTCCCGGTTGCGGGAGGATGCTGGGGAGAACCGAGGTTCAGGAGATAACAAAGATGCAAAAAATTTTTATCAAATATATGGTTTTTAGAAACGACTGGTCGTACTATAAAAGATATTTTATTTGTCTCGGTCCATGCTTTCCAAAAAAGGGAGAGTCGCGTAAATCTTGGGGGCTTGAACTTATCAAGGACGATGCCGGGAACTGGCAAATAGAAGCGAATGCTAAATACTATTCGGATGATTTGGGCAAAGAAAAAATGCCGCGCATCGGCAGCATCGACCTCGCAAGCATCCTTAAACATGAAGTCGAGGAATTAGAAAGGGAATACTACCGCTCACCAAAAGTATTTTTTTCAAATCTTCGGAAAGAAACCCGGAATATGTTAGATACAAAAGAAAATAGGGCAATTTTAAAGCAGCGGGTTCTTGAATTTAAAAAGAATTATCGAGAGCGGCACCCGGTCATAACTAGAATAAAATCTTTAGAATTGAAAATTTTTATACCAGATGAAAAAAAAGAGGCCGGGAAATGATAAAAACAATAAAAGCAACTTTTAGAGACCCAAACAATCCAACTTCCATATTTTCGGTTTATCCGGAATTTGAAAAGGTCGCAAGTGAAAACGGCTTGGATATTCTTCATGTTCGCCGTTGTCGGGATGGAAGCGGATACGAGGCTGACTGCTGCGAAAAAGAAGATAACGTGTCCAAGGAAATGTATGCAAAATTTTTTCCTGAACCTAAATGCAAGGAGGGCTAAAATGAAAAATAGAAAAGTTCCTTGCATTGGATGCGCAAAAGACGTAAATCGTTCGGATGCCGAGTTTTGCCTATTGGACGGGATGTATTGCTATTTCTGCAAAGACTGCCTGCGAAAGATACAAAAAGAAAACGCTCCGCAAAAGAATCCTCCTAGAGAGAAAAAAGAAACTGACATCACCGAAATTTCTAAATTCGAGTGGAAAGAAAAGACTTGCGAAGATATTATTGAGGATGTGAAAAAAATGCTTATTTGATTTTCCCCTCCATAAAAACCGAAGCCCCCGAGGATTTCTCCCCGAGGGCTTTTTAGTAGCCTCCCCGACTACGTTTATCTTTATTTGCTTTTCCTCAAAGCCGCGATTATGTTCGCCCTGATAGGCCGGACTTGAACCTTACCAGTCGATGTGGCAGGGGTCTTGCACTTGGAGCCTCCGCCTCCAGCCTCGATCATGAGCCCTTCTCCGATAGCGAGAGCAGTGTGCGTGATGCTCTCTACCGACTTTCCGAAAAAAAGCACGTCGCCTTCAGCGATGAAGTCGAAGGGGACTTCCTTCAATCCGGATTTTTTGAGCGCCTTATATAGCCCCTGCGCGGTAGTGTCGGGTCCATCGTAAAGCCCGAACGCCCACAAACCCTCGAGAACGAGTCCAGAACAATCCCATCCATTATATTTTTGACCAGACCCATCCCCTCCCCATATATAATTTGAACCAATAAAATGACTCATGTATTCAGTGAGTTTCATTTGCAAACAACTCCTTCAATCTTTTGCTAATCTTTTCTCTAACTTCAGGTCTTTTTGCCGGGTTTTTGTCACCACGAAATTTATCTCTATACGCTTCGTCACGTATAACGCCTAAAGGGTTTTTATTACCCATCATTTTTATTGATTTTTTGTATTTAACAGAAGCGAGACGATTTGGGTTCAAAGCACGCATGTGCATTCTCATGTGTTGGCTTTTGTCTAAAAAAATCAATTCAAACGCAGGACGATGGTAGTACATTCCCATCCTTATGAGGTCATTACGAGAATGGGCAAATTGACCGTCAATGGTTAGTTCGAGCCTATGATGAAGCACCCATGTTTTAGACTTATCCTCAACGGCCATGTCATAGTTTTCAATGCTTTCTATTGAGTCTCTACAAAATCTTCTAGAACTAGAGTCTAAATATATCATGCCGCCTCCCATTTCATCGCGTAATCAACAAAGCTCATTCAAGAGTCCTCCAGGTTGCATCTACAAGCCCGCGAACGCCGAAGCCGTCGTTGCCCCAGTGCCGCTTGCCTCCGGCCACTAGCTCGATGGCCTTGTCCGCGCATCCGGCCACAAAACGGCTCATGCCCCAGCACCTCCAGATGCCGCGCAAAATATCGTCCACCTCCTCGCGGCTCAATTTCACGGGTTCGTGTTCGCCCTCGACAATGCCCTCAAGCAGGTAAAGCACGTCATGCGCAACCGGTCCGGCGTTGTATTCGTCGTCCCCGTCCCGCCACTGCGGCACCAGTTTTGAAATCGGCCAAAAGGTGGAAGCGCCGTCGGTTTTGTAGCCCGGCAGCAATTCCACTTCCAGCAGCGCCTTTTCAACCCTGCCGTCCTTGTATGTGCGCTCCACCCAAACCAAAATCCGGGCGTAGCCCAAAAACTTGAACGGGCGCTTTTCGGTTGTGAAAAACGGGGAAACCGTCACGCGCTTGACGCTGCACCTTGTTCTCATAGTTCCAGCCCCGCGTCGCGTGCAACCTTGTGCGTTTCGGAAATTACAAGCCCCTTGTTCCGCAGCGCCCCAATAATTTCACGAAGCAGTCCGTTTGTTTCCTTGACTTCCACTTCCAGGCGCACAAAGTGCCCGTTCCCTTCGCTCAAGCGTTCCCGCACTTCCTTGTTTTCGTGCTGGAGCACCCTTACTTCGGTTTTTAGGTTTTCAATTTCCCGGTCACGCTCCTGCTTTGTCTGCTCCCGTTGCAGTTCAATGGCAACGGCGCGGGCGTCGGCGGCTTCCGCCTTGCGCACCGCCTGCACGGCCTTCACAACGGCAGCAAAGGCGGTCCCGATGGAACCGACCAGGGTTGCAACCGCAGCAATGTCTATTCCGGTGATGTCCATTTTACGACCCTATAATAGTCATCGCGTCCGTTGCCTGCTCCGGCCACAATTCCGCCTTCACCTTTATGGAGGATAAAGCCCAAATAATTGTGTCCGCATAAGGAAGAACGATTTGCAGATGGATGTCTCGAACATCCGGCAATGGTGACCGGGTGCTGCCAGGAATATCGACCGAACCGAACCAGTGCGTAGGGATTACCGCGTTGGACCCGGTAATTGCGCCAGCGGCATCGTGGAAAATTCGCTGGAAATGACCATAGACCGAGTCAGTGCCTTTGTCTATGTCATAAGCCATAACTGCCAAGTCCTGCACATAGCCAGGAAGAAGCGTGCCGCTGTCCGAGTAGGCCATGTCGAACCTAAAATCAAACCTGCCACCATATCCCTTCGGGACAGCAAGTTTTACCAAGCCTTCATTTCCAACCAGCGAGCGGTTTTCTATGCTAACCCAGCCCGTGGAGGCCTTCATGAACTTTTCGGATAGTTTTCCCAATTCCATGGAACGGCAGCGCTGCCCGAGGGTGTTGGTTGGGCGCACCACGTAAATGAGGTCACCATCCTGCAAGTCCGTGAGTCTGGGCATCATAGAGAGCGGTATGGGTGCGTCTGGTATTTGTCTATTATAAGGCATAGGGGAGTTCCTCCATTTAAGTCATCCATAAAAGTTTAGTTTATCCGAAGTTGCAGCAGGAGTGCCGAGCACCACTGCCGATGGCAGTGTAGATAAATGTGAGGTCTAGGTCGGGCATTGGTGGCTACCTCGGAATTTTCATTTTTAAAACAACTTTATCCGTTGCGTGGTCGTTGTCCATAAACACATCATTGATATACAGCGGTGCGCCATACATATAACCATCAAGGCAGAACATACCATCAATGAATCGGTAGATAATATTTCCTGTTGTCGGGTCGTTCGTTTCGGCACTTATTACATCAATGTGCACGCCATCTACATCGTCAAGTATAATTTTATAGATTTCGTTTTTTGCCGAGTCGTTATTGACTAGGTAAAGGCTACCATCATAGACTTGACCTCCGTGTTGTGCGTAAGTACCCGTAGACGGCACTTTTTGAGAAAAGTGCTTTATAACCTCCCACGTTCCGTTGTATTTGTCATTTGATACCGCAGTATACGTGCCTTTAGAGAGTTCGTTAGTACCCTTTCCGAGACGGACGATGTAGAAATCATTGAAGAAATTAGTATTGACTATTATTCGGTCGTTTGTCGGGTTCTCGCCCCACCACCAAGCGTAACACTTTACGCCGAGTTCAGTAAAATCAAGTTTTACATAATCTCCGCAGTTCGCGAATGTTATGGTATTGTCGCCAGCACTAGCCCAAGAAAGCCACTCATAGAAAAGGTAGACATAACTATCATCAGGGCTATATGTACTTTGTCCGTTTCCGACAAGAAGAACATCGTTTACTTTGTTGCAATCCACGCTCTTGAACTGCAATGGGTTTGTTGTCGCATCTTTCCATACTTCAACAAGGTTTATCCTGTTACCGATAGACACCGCAGAAAAATTGCGGTCGTACACCTTGAGTTCTCCGTACCATTGGTCGCCGTACTTGTTGAATGCATAAATCTTGTCCGTGGTCTTGCAGTATGTAGCATCGTGTTGTGGGTAGAAGGAACAAGGAATTACGGAGAAATCGCACGAGAAATTTTTTGCAAAAGAACTAGTTTCTTCACTTTCGTACAAATACTTTATGTTCTTTAATTTACCTACAAATTGGAATTGGTCATCGTTGTAACCCGCTGCGCTTTCAATTGAAAAAATCGTAGTCCTTACGTAGACCGCATTTACTGGAATCTTTATACTCTTGATAGAAAGATAGCCCTCGCCTTCTACAATGCCATTGTCGGTGTAGTAGTAACCGATGAGAGGAGACTTGTTTTTATCGTACAAAACTAGACCCGTGAAAGCAGTAGCCGTGTACTTTCTCACAACGCACGAAACACGAACCTCGGAAAATTTAGATACGTCTACGAAATCGCTTGACCAAAAATTAGAGGAGGATACTAGATTGCCAAAGTTTGCGTTACTTGCTTCAGCAATAATTTGTCCGTACTTGTTGAATACAAAGTCTTGATTTATGTTAAGTTCAAATCCGTCCACTACCTTGTCAATGATAGATTCCATACTATACTTGTAACCGATGCAAGAGAATGCCACGGTGTTCGTACCGATGAGGCTATCCTGCGAGTACATCGTAGTCCTTATGTATTTCGCAGACGAAGGAACGGAAACGGACAATACCTTTGTAAATCCGCCATCCGATGCTATCGTCTTGTAAGTTAGGAACTGACCATTTACAGGCGACTTGTTCCCGTCATAAAAACAAAGACCAGACAATGCGCTTGCAGTCCACTTTCGCACAAGACACGTTATTTCAAGTTCATAGTATTTACTTACATCAACATAATCGGAACACACAAAGTTTGTAGAACTTGTGGCGTTGCCGAAAAATGGCGAGTTTACATCGCCACAAATCTGGGCATTTTCTGCAAATGTAAATAAACTAGTTATGTCTACGGAATCCTTTTTATAGACACTTTCAACTTCTTCGGACAAGTCGCTAGACTTGGCGATAATATTCGCAGGAAGTCTCTTCGTTTCATCCCCGTCAATTGCAAAGTAGTTGCCAGCAACGAGGTCGGCATCGGTTGCGGTATCGCTTAACAAATGAATGCTGTCCAACGCATTCTCCGCAGTTTCCTTCAGTAAATCGGTCGCCAGCATCTTCGCCGTTCCGCTCGGTCCGTCCACGGGTATCACATCGCCCGTGCGGAAGGCGGTGATGGTGGCCGCCCAATCCTTAATTCTTTTAAATAACATAGACATTTTATGCCCTCCGTTTAATTTGTTTCAAAACTTTCGTTTGTTGTAAGGTAGTCAATCCCAACCACCACGTTGTCCTCATCGTCCACAATCAAGTAGCCTTCATCGTCCACCATAGCGTACTCGGTATCCGGCCACCGCTGGTCAATCACAATCGGCTGCCCGTTGTCCTCAAGGACTATGAGCCCATAGGGTTCCCCGTCCTCGCAAGAGAGGAAGGTGCCTTTGCCGAGCTGGACTCCAGATGCAGCCGCGATATTTTCCAGGTCCTCGGCATCTATCTCCGGGGAGCCATGCAAAATAACAAAATAAAGCCCTGCGGGCCATACCGGAAAAAGACCGACATCGGTAATGCCGAGCGCAAGCTCGAAATAATTGTAGACCGCCTCAAGAGTAGGCAGGTCCTCGGTTCCGGTTCCAATCCTTATGCGGGCGCGGAACTGGTCGTCAGTTTCTCCAACGCGGCGGGTAAATCCTCCGGCATAGGCACCGTAAAAATCGAGCAGCGGGCCGACGGCATCATCAAGTGTAAACGAGTCTCCGATTTCGTGCAGGGCCTTCTCGATTTCGTCGGCCATCGCAAGGTCGCAATCTATCAAGCCGAGCAGCTTCTCGCTCCGCTTATATTGCTCGGGCACATACTTTCGCTGCGATTCCGAATAGCTTGTGATGACTTCGCTCATTATGCCAGCACCCTAATTTCTAGACTTTAATCATTTTCGAGAATAGTCTCGATCCGGTCCTCTTCGAGAACCGCATACGCGAACGGCGGGATAGTCAGCGCGGCTTCCCACGAGTAGTCGCCGGAGGAAGGAACCGTGTCCGGGCTGTCCGTAATGGCGACGTGCGCTATCGCCACGCCTACGCCAGCCACGAGCTCGTAGATGCCGCCCGGAATTCTTGTCGGGATGACATCCTTGCCCAGCGTGTATTGCTTGTCGGCCCATTCGACCATGGCCGTCTTGATGGCATCAGCTCCGGGGAAAACTTCTTCGTCATAGACACGATAGTAGAACTTGACCCAAAGATACTTCGGCGTCGGTCTGCTGAAGGAAATCTGCTGCTCGAAGCCGTGGCTGTCGGTGATGTTCACCGTGGTATTTCCCCAGGACTGGATGCCCGAGGGCTGGTTCTCGTAGATACAACGGGCCACATCGGCATCGGTGCCGCCAACGACGAGCGAGGTAAACGATTTACCAGGCACGCCATCAGCATCCGTATCGAAGCCCCTGTTGCTGAAAACGCGGGCCGAAGAAACGCCTTGAACATCGAGCAGGGCGGCCTCTATTGCCGGGTCTGTCGCCTTACTTTTCTTTACCTTCGCGGCAGCTTCACGGCGAATTCGAAGCGAGGCGTCGGTTTCGGTATCGGCACCGGGCGTTCCCGCCTCGTAGTTGTAGACAGAGCTCCAGCCGTCCACGCTCGTAGGGATGTTATCGAGCTCCCCGATTTCGCAGGTCTGGTATCCAGTAGAGACTGCGGTAAAGTTGCCGGGCATTCCCGCCTGAACGATCACGCCGTCGGGGATACTTCCGGTCAGGCCGACCGAGCCGCTGGAATAGGTCACGCGAAGCCCGCGAGTGGTTTCTTCAGCGATGCCGCCTGCGGTAGTAATCAGCGAAGCGAGAGTCGTGGATGACGTAGTGTCCCAGGATACGTTCCCGAACGAGAATTCGAGAGTGTAAGTTCCTGGCTCCACATCGGATATATCGAGCATAATCTCTGCGCACGAAGCGCGGGCGATACTCACTGCCTCGTCAAGGGTAAAGTCGAGGTCGCCGCGCTGCCGGTTCGCGATGGAGCCCGCAGGGATGGTGACACTTGCTTCCTCGGTGTAGAGCATGGCCGTCACAGTGCAGGCCTCGGCAGGCTTGCGGGTCACGCCGTTAAAGGCTGCCCTGGCATCGAGCGCGGTGCCGGTCGCCTGGTTTGGGTCGAGCGAAGAATAGATTTCCTGCGCGAGGTCCCAGAGGCGGCTATTTGCGAGCGCGAGCTGCGAGATAAGCAGGCCGTTCGGGCTATCGACGGAAGTCTCGAAGCCGACGCCAAAGACTTGCTTGAGGCCGTTCTCGGTCTCGATGCGGAGTTCCTGGAGGGTCTTTTTCTTCAGCCCGGTCTCGGTCACGTATTCCATTTTTACAAAGCTCCTTCTGCAATTTCACCGGATGCACCCTGCACCCTGAATTGGACGGACAAGGTTCTCGTCGATGTCGTAAAACGCAGGTCGAGAGAAAGAACCTTCCTCACCCCATCCACGCCAGCGATGACGGAGGCGAGCAGGGAGCGGATGCGCCCGAGGTCGGGGTTCTTCTTCATTACCTCGGAATAGTAAGGCACGCCTATCGAGCGGTCGAGAAAACACTCTCCCATGAAAGTCTGCAATCTGCACTGGATGCGCTGCGAAAGGAGCGCGACGGCATCGGAAAGCGTGGCGATATTGCCCGTCTTGTCGAGATGCAAGTCCCATGTAGATGTATCAAGCGCAAGCTGCATTTTTCAGGTTCCCTTTTCTATTCCATAAATATAACTTATTTTAGCCCGATTTTCACACAAAAACATCTTCAAAAAGAAAAACAAAGAGGAGGCCGGGTGGCCCACTCCAAACCCGTTCCGGCACTCACCCGACCCCCATTTTTGGAAATCGGACGCGTCATGAGAGGCTCCCGGTGCCGGTTCCAGTTCCAGCGCCTGCGATAGTTCCTGCCCCGGCAGGAGTCGCGCAAGTACCCGTCACGGTCGTATTCACTGTCGTGCTTACCGTTGCCGTCTTGATGTAGGCGTCGATTTGTTCGGCAAGCTCATCAGCAAGGTTCCCGAGAGCGGTGTCGCTATCGACTCCGTCCTTCTGGTTCTTACCTTGCGCAGTTTTTAGCGCCGCCTTGAGGTCGGATTTGAATTTTGCTAAATTCAGCGCCATTTACATTTCCTCCGGTGGAATAGGTGCAGGCGTTGCAGGGCTTGTCGGGCCGACCGCCGTCGGGTGGATGTGCTGCGACAAGGATACTCCGGGGCCGGTCGGAGCAGGCCCGCAGAATACATCCCCGCGAGCGATCACGTCGCCGGTCGCCACCACCTGGCCGTCAAAAACGAACTTCTTTGCCGTCCAGGTAATCACTCCGTCCTTGTCTATCGTGATGCGTGCTTTCCCCTTCGATGGTTTCGAAGAGCAGCCGGGGATGGCTATGGCAGAGTCAAGGTTGAAGCGCGAGGCCGTAGCGGGAACCGCAGGCGAGTCGCCTTTCTTCCATGCCGAAATGTCCTGCTCTGCAAAAAGGAGCAGAACGCCGTCGCCCTTGTCGAGCGGGAATTCCAGGTCAAAAAATTTTCCGGAAGGGAAAACGACGGGGACATCCATGAGGTCGGGAAGCTCGATTTGAACGCCGTTATCCATGAGCATCCGAACCGAAGGCTTCACCTGTGCGCGGTGCGTGCCCTCGTCATACTTCACGACGGTGGCGGGTATAGAGGTATGCACCGAGGAAAAAGCCCCGGTCATATATGTGTCAAGTGCCGCTGCCATGCTCATATTATGCCTCTATAAGGTTCAAATCCATAGCGAATGAAGAGTCCGGGCCGTTGCCGACGGCAATTTCCATCCGATCCACGACGAAAAGCCCGTCCACGCCCATGCCCTTGTCGGCAATATGCACCAGTGAATTCGGGGTCACCTTCGGCATCACCATCGTGCGTGCGGAATAGGTCTTTTTCATGTTTGTAAAAATATCATCAAGCACTGCATAGGCGTCGTCGTAATCTTCAGGTTTTAATATTACTTCGGTCGTCTTTGGCCTGCTTTTTTTCTTTGGCTCGTATTTCTTACCCTTCTTTTTAGCTTTTTCTCTAGCCTCGGCCTCTTTCTCCGCTTCTTTCTTCGCTTTTTCCTTTTCTGCCTCTTGCTCGGCAAATTTAGATACAATCGAGGACAAATTCGAGCGGGCAGCTTCCACATAGTCCGTAGTGTCTTGAAGGTTCAAGAGGCCGCTTTCCGGGGAAATGTAGGCGATGGAATATGTAGAGTCGGAGGCATATTTGAAAACTACCATTTCGGCCAAATCAACATAAAGGCCCACGCCTTTCGTGCGCATATCCTGCGCGAGCCTTTTCATGGCTTGCGCCACCGGCCCGACAAAAGTCCAGCCAGAAGGGAGCTGCACTTCTTCTGCCATTTCTACCCCAATAGGCACCAGTCCCAATATATTTGCAATAGTTTTCACTACTTGCCCAGCATTTGATCCTGGCTTAAAAGTCAAGCAAACCGGAGTGCAAGTAAAGGGCCTTTTTAGCGAGCGGAGAGCGATAGAGCGGATCACGGTCAGGATTTCCGTTCCGCTGCGGTAGGTCTTGGAGTCGATGATATTGCCCTGGTAAATGAGCCCAGGTTCGGCCCCTTGCTCATATCCAGCAAAAAGCGCGATATTAGTCCCACGCTGGAGAAATTTTGCGATAGTATCGTCATTTGCACCGTGGATGGTCGCTTCCAGCTCGTTATCATCGAAAACGCGGGAGCGGACGCACCTTGCATCAATACGCAAAGCGGCAACATCTACTTGAACGCCATCGGCATTTCGCGCCTCAAGTCGAACGACTCTACCCCATATCATTCGAAGCCTCCCAGTCCGCGAGGTCATTTTCGTCTATCCAGAAAAGACCCCAGGACTCGCCCAGCGCGTCATAATGGCTCAACGGCTTTCCCTTGCCATCGGAAAGAGGGAGGGCGATAATGTCGCCGTCAATGGGGGATAGAGCCTTGTGAGAAAAAAGAAGCGGCCATTGTTCAACCACTCTCAATGCGCCGATTTCGCCTCTATCCGAAGAAATAGACATATACCACGCAGAGTCGCGTGTATTCCATGTAAGGCGCAAGGAAATCACCATCCGCTCGGGAATAAGGACGCGGAAGGTTTGGTCTGCACTTATCGAAGGGTTGAAAGGAATTTTAAGCATCAGCGAATAATCCCCAGATAAAGTTGGTTCATTGTTGCACCAGGAAGTTCAGCCACTTTTTGACCGCCGTCTTTCGTATTTGCCACGATGCGGTTTATATCCGTTTCCATATTTTCGGGGTCCATCTTCAAAGAAACTTTATCCTCTACAAGCTGGACCGTCTTTATTTGCTTGAAAGTTATCCTAATTGCAAGGGCATCGCCGCTATCGCCATCGAGAGTGGTGTCGATGTTTGTAATCGCAACATTTTCGTAGACTTCGAGAGCCGTAACAATAGTGACTGTCTGTTTCGCATCCATTACCGCCTTGAGCTCGTTCCACGCCTCGGCGGCGCGGTTCTTCAGCGGCTGCCATTGAGCGATGTTCAAGATGCCCTCGGCGTTCCGGTTTTCCTCGGCTATGTCCTCGGTATGCTTCAGCGAGTGGTTCGATACGAGACCGGTGAGGGAGCCTTCGCGGAGTTTCACATAGATGCCGTCCGAGATGGCCCTGCCGTCTTGCAGCGGGTTCTCGGTCACTTCTGCGGACTTGGAATGGGTTTCGTCAAGAATAAGGTCGAGCGAAACGCCGCCCACGGAGTAGCCTTCCTTTCGGTAGAACAGGCAGGTGTGCTGCGGTAGCTGCTGTCTCCCAGCTATTGCCTGGGCTATTGCACCGATAACGCTGAACATTATATCGCCCCCAAAGTAAGTTCACGAAGTTTCACGTTAAATGCGGCGTCGAAAGCCTGGCGGGACAAGGACGAAATATCAAACTTCTGCTGTGCTCGGGTATTGTCCTCGGTCGCCTTCGTCTGCTTCTTTGTAGCCGCGACACTTTCTTTCAGGCTCTTTTCGATTTCTTCGAACTGTTTTTTGAGTACCGAGGTGTCGGAATTCATCGAAGGCGTTTTCACGGCCCCGGATTTAACTTCAAATTCCATTCCCGTCAAATCTTTATAAACTTCCTGAATGGCATGGACGAACGAGGCATTTCTATTTACATCAAGTTGAGCGCCTGCTAGTTCTTGCGCAGCCTTTCTTCCTTCATCACCGCCCCTTGAAGCAATTTCTTGCAAATGTTTTACTCGGGCTTTTCGTCCTTCCTGTTGTTCGACTTGTTCACGGACAACTTGTTCGCGTGTCTTACCGCCCCTCGTACTTTGGTCTAAAAATTGCTTGGCATACTTCTTTTGTTCTTCGGTTGCTTTTTGTCGAGTTCTATTTTCCAGCCAGTTGTAGGCTTCTACGAATCCCTCGACAGCCATCAATGCGATGCCGATTGGACCGAGTGCCGTTTTCATCGCGAGGCCGATTGACTTCGCGCCTGTCACCGCAATATTACGGAATCCGGCAAAAGAAAGGGTCATGTTTTGAAACGCCGAACTTCCAACGGCTACGGCTTTCATCAAGGCGTTTACAAGGGTCACTTGCAAATCGCGA
>Ga0310691_10000782_pt1 | contig 54874 bp, 62 predicted proteins | sample 176DNAGHGlowgp2_FD_203887 | JGI IMG/M metagenome (GOLD analysis project Ga0310691, IMG submission 203887) | Sheep rumen microbial communities from Palmerston North, Manawatu-Wanganui, New Zealand - 1766 DNA GHGlow gp2 (v2) (version 2) | ecosystem: Host-associated > Mammals > Digestive system >... | reverse complement strand
GTCTATTCTGAAGATGTTAGCACAAGTTGCTTTCATGCCATATCTAGTTTAGATATAAGTCCGTGGTGGCAATACGGAGTTTTGAAAAGATTAATTTCTTTTATTTTTGCATTCAGTTTGAATGCAGAAGGTGTGGCGTTGCTATGCCTAAATCAAAACTCCAGAGGTATTGTATGAAACAGACTTTTGATTCTAAGCATTTTTTAAATCCAGTAATTCTTCCATCAGAAACAGCAAATAATATTTCCAATTATATCAAGGCCAGTAACCTGAAAATTAAAGACCTTCAAAATCTTTTTGGTTTTGAACAGCCTCAGGCTATTTATAACTGGAGGTCAGGAAAAGATCTGCCAAGTATAGATAATCTTGTAAAACTTGCTCATTTTCTTAATACTACAGTAGACACGCTTATTGCCGTTGATCTGCGTGAAAATGAAGCAGTATATGATGTGCCTGATGAATTTCAAATCCGATAATTAAGAGAGATTTTTATGACCATATATTTTTCATTAGAAGGTGTTCTCGTTGATCATAAGCTGCAATGGCTTGCCGGCTCAAAAGAGTTTTTTGAAGGAGTTTCAGACTTTACAAAAAGCATAAACTGGGACGTAAAAGTTCTTGCAAAATATAACAAGAAGAAGCCCGAAAGCAAGCAGGAAACAATAGACTGGTGTCTCAAAAATCTGGGACTGTCAAAATCAAAAATTAAGCCAGTTCCAAATAATGAAGACAAGCTCAAATATGCAAATCCGGAAAGCTTTTTAATAGATTCCAAGATAGAAATTGTAAATGGCTTTTTGTATTCATGTGGTACTGCAATTTTGTTTGATGGCCTTGCTTCCGGGGTAAAGAAAATCAAGTTCTTAATTGAAACAATAAAGGAACTTGAAGCCGAAGCGACGATGAATAATTGGTCAAAGAGTTTGCTGTATCCGCCTGCAGTTTTACAAGCTCGCTTAAAATATCTGTTTAGAGAAAATGGTTTCGATTCTGTCCAAGTCCAATATGATGCATGTCGTTGTTCTGCTTATGATGAAGCAGAGTCATATTTAGGTTTTTGGGCTGATCCTGCACTTGGGCTCGAAGGACAGAGTGGTCTGGGAATTAAATTTGACTCAGTCACTGCTTTGTATTTTGAACAGCAGGAATTTTTGAAAAATCCCTGGTCTGTCTATACCATTGAAACACAACCTTTTGAAACACAACCTTTGTCGACTCTTCCCCAAAAGACAGTCTTTGGTAGCGAAATAGAAAAGAAACTTTATGAGTACTACATGAAAGAGTACAGACCTTTTATGAAACATTATGATAAAAGTCTTTTTTCAAAAATACAGAAAAATATTGAGAAAAATCAGAATCTCAAAAACTTCCTGTATCTACATTATTTTGAACAAATATCTATTTTGATGTTTGTTTATATGAACCTTGTAGCAAATATGCTGCAAGAGGAACTGGCTGGGAAAGTTGATTGATGCTAATTTAATATTTTTAAAGTTTTAAATAATTTTACAGTGCCGTTCTTTGGCACTCTTGACATTTATAATGGAGCTCAGAAAGCTGAAAAGGAGGGCAGTGTGATTTCCTCATAAAACAGCGACAGGGTGGGCATTATTCCCTCATAAAATAGTGTTTTGCATGGAATAATTCGCTCATAAAATAGTGAAATATTGCAAAAATTCGCTCATGTTTTAGTAAAGAGGATGATAAATATAAGGTTTATTTTCGCGATACAGGCCTTTTAGTTGCAAATCTTGATGAAGAAGCCCAGGAAGATCTTCGTGCCAATAAGAATATGAATGTTTACAAGGGTGCTTTATACGAGAATGTAATTGCAGAAGCTCTCTGTAAGCAAGGATATGGACTGTTTTATTATAAAAAAGACAATTCGACCCTTGAACAGGATTTCTTTGTCCGAACTAAAAAGTCTCTGGTGCCGGTAGAAGTAAAATCTACAAATGGACGTGCAAAATCGCTTGTTACACTTATTAAGAGCGATTCATATCCTGATATTACTACAGGAATAAAATTGATTCATGGAAATGTTGGATTTGAAAACAATATTCATACATTTCCATATTTCTGTGCATTCTTGTTAAAACGCTATTTAGCTGATGTAGAATGGTAGAATAATAGATTGGTAGACAGAATCTCTATTATAAACACTATATATAGCGTGTTATTACTTTATTAAACACTATATATAGTGTTTTTTTATTTACTAAGACTTTCATAGAAGTCTATTGCCTTCTGTATATCATCTTCGTTCGGACGGCCTTTGTTTAATCCGCCAATCAGCTTGAATGGGCCAAAGGTATCATAGGCCAGACATGAGTATGTTGCGACAAGTGTAGAATCTTTAGACTGAATCAGGTCTTTGATTTCCTTAAGATAAGCTGCTGAACGATCAGAACCGCAGGTATAGATTACGAAGGTTTTCTTATGAGCTGGAAGATTATCTGTAATAAAGCTCAACAAGGCCTTGTGAAACTTGCTGTAGAAGATTCCGGATGCAAAGCCTATCAGATCATAAGATGCCAAGTCTTTAAGGATTGTTTTTGTAGCGTCTATCAGCTCGACTTCGGGATGCTTTTCGGCTATAGCTTTTACCACTTTTTCCGTGTTTTTATGGTGTACGCTTGCATATACTATCGCTGTTTTCATCGAAAAGCCTCCCTTTTATTATAATTAGTATAGAATAGTAGACAGCTTCGCAACTTTTCTAACTATAATTGCAATATTCTTGCGATTCTGTCTACCAAATCCCTCAATATTTCCTGTATATTACCCTCTTTTATCTTTTTAATCAAATCTAGGCACCGAAAAAACCCATCCTGTGTTCCTGGCGGCTTTCCAGGCGTTCGGTATTACACATTTTTACCAGTTCATCATAACAAGGTTTCTCCCCTTTTATAATTTCATTCATCTGGCATTTGCGTACAATATTGTCTATTTCTCCACCGGAGAAATCAAACTGGCCGGCAAGACGTTCTGCATCATGATTTTTGAGTTCCGGCAGTTTACTGAGCCAGATATTTGTACGTGCAGCGAGGCTTGGCTTATCGTATTTAATCTTGAACAAAAAGCGGCGTTCAAAGGCTGCATCCATGTTCTCACAGAGGTTTGTTGTTGCAATCATAATACCTTCCAGCTTTTCAAGCTCTTCAAGAAGGATATTCTGAATGGCATTTTCTGTTTGAGCGCAGTTTCCTGTACTTACATCTTTTCGTTTAGATATAAGGGCATCGGCCTCGTTGAAAAGCAGGATTGGAGTATTCTCTTTGTGTTTTTTGCACTCGCGGCAAAGTCTAGTATAATCTGTAAAAATCTTTTTAATGCGTTTTTCGCTCTCTCCAAACCACATAGATTTTGCTTCAGAAATATCTACATGCAGAACTTTTCTGTTTGTCTTTTTTGCAAGCTGATATACGGTTTCTGTTTTACCTGTTCCCGGGGCCCCATAGAGTAAAACTGCTATTCCTTTTGGTAGAGCCTTCTGCTCCAGCCGGGCTTGCATTGATTCAAGGTTCTTTTGATCAAAGCTTTCTGTGAGCATATTAATCTGCTGCTGTACTTCTTCTGAATAAAAAAGTGTCTTTTCCTTCATCTTTTCTGGCAGCATTACATTCTTTGCAGCAGATGTTTTCTTGTATAAGTCGGCATTAGTTCCATAGAGTAAATCAATGGTCTTGTCCCCTAGCCCAATTTCTGTCTGCTCAATAACGTCGTTCTTTTCTATTTCCAGAAAGCCCTGTGTAAGAAGCGGATGCTTTTCATCCAGGAACATGCGAAGCTGTGAGAAATATCTGTCATCATGACTATAAAGATCATTCAAGGTACTGCAAAGGCTGGATTTGTGTCCTGATAAAAAGTCATTTGTACAGTCGTATAAAAAGAATCTGTTATTAGCATTTTTGATTGCACTCTGAATATTCTTAAAGAAAGATAGTTCCAGATTTTCTTCTTCCTCTTTTCTGAGTTGTTCAAGTTTGCGATTCTTCGATGTTCCTGTGCTTTCATAAATATCTGAGAGCATCGACAAAGCTGTAATCGTTTTATCGAGTTCTGTTTCGCTTTTAGTTTCATCCAGATAAAGCTTGGCTTCAGGACCAAATAACTTTTTGATTCCATTTGCTGTTAATTTGAAAGATCTGTTCAAGAGCTTTTTGCCATGGAAATACTCATCTGTTTCGAGGTATGCAGCTTTAATATAGTCATTTATGATCAAAACATCATTTCGATCAATTGTCATTCCCTTCTTTCTGGAAATACGTTTGCCAGGCGCAAGAAGCATAAAAGCTTCTGTTTCGCAATATCCGTATCTTCTATGTGGTGCACAGGCCTCTGCTCCATTGATCAATGCAACACTGAAATAATATAGAAAGCTGCGAGAATCAAAATCGTTTGAGAATTGCTTTAAGGCATTTTGAATGAACTTATTTCTTCCATATTTTTTTTCAAGAGTGAGAATCTGGCGTTTGTATTCGAAATAATCCATAACGCCGCCTTCCATGTAATAATTTTGAACTTCCTGAATTTCGCCAAGGACTCTTTCGGTGGTCTCATCTCCCCTTTCCAGTTTTAAGATTGGCTCTCCATCAATCACATTATTCATAACGGTTCCGTTTATCTGGTAGCCGTTGTTTTCCGGATGTGGACTTACGTTCTTCTTATTCATCATAGAAATGAGGCCCATCTCTTCGAGGCTGCTGATGTTCTTGCGGTATTCAAGGATGTATAAGAATGAATAATCGAGAAACTCTGCGATGTCGTGCAGACTCACAGGCTGCTCTCTCTGATTCTGCAAAACAAAAATCACCGAGAAAAATATAGCTGTAATCTCATCGGTTCCAAGGTATTCACAAATTGCGGCCAACTCTGTTTTTGTCTTATTAAGAGCTTCTTCTTCCAGCTTGCTGCCTTCCAGGGTTTCTGTGAGATAAATAATCTTTCCCAAAATAGTGTCTTTGTTGTGTCTCATCATAATTCATTCTCCTCTTCTGCTTTTCTCTTACAGCTTAAATATACACAAGCGGAATATCATTTAGTGATAGTTTGTTTTGAAGTTTTGAAATGCCATCTGAAACTTAATGTTGCAATAAAAAATGGAAAAGCGAAAAAGACAAGATAACCACTTGCAAGCATTACGTACTGATTGAGTGCTTCCTCCCATGGCATTTTAAAATCTAAAATACCTACAGCTACTCCGCCGCCAACTGCAAGAATATAAAGAAGAATAAAAGCTTTCATAGAACCTATAATGTATTTGGCTCCAAAAACATCTTCTCCTAAATAACAATGCTCAATACGGAATTCTGATAATCTGCTTAATGATTCACTCTTGCTTATTTCTTTATTAGCTTCTTTCTCTTCTAGTTCTTTTATAAAATCAAGTTCTTCTTTTGCTCGGATTTTTGTTGCGTGATAATCTGCCTGATTTATATATGTGGCACAAAATGCTAATAGTTCAAATAAAATGAGAGCTGTTGCTATGAAGCCACAAATATAATTGTCTCTACATATCCATTCTCCGACAGATACAACAAATGGAATCTGTTCTTCTAAAGTTTCAGCACTTAAAAATGTTCTTGTAGTTGCGATCGCTGCAGCACATGTAACAATACAAAACACCTGAACAAGACGGGCATAAAAATGAATATTCACATACTTATTGAGATGTGTATACAGAAAAACATAAATAGCGAAGCAGAGATTAAATACATAAATGACCTCAATGCAGAATGCTGGGAATGGTACTGAAATCAAAGAAATCAGTAATCCCAAAACAATAAAAGGTAGAAGCCTCGCTATAAATGAAATTGTTTCATTCATAAAGTTTATAATTTTATTTTTCATATTAATCCTCCGTAAATGTTCTGTATTAAATATATGCAGTGATACTATCAGGTAGTGATAGAGAGACTTTTAATTGTGATTATTTTAATGGTTCTACTTTCTTTAATAAAAAAGCCTTTCCCTGCTTCTCACAAAAATCAATAACTGATTTTGTACCTTTCGATTCTCCATCCCAAAAGATAAGAACATAATCTGCAGCAAGAACCATTTCTTTGTTGCGAACAATGCCGGCACCTTTGCCATATTGTGCCCAGTCAGGCTTATGCTGCTCTATTGGAAGCTTACGGAACCTGCCCCACTCTTCTGCAATTGAGTCTACTCCTTTTGCACCACCGGAAATGAGAATGAGATCTGGATGTGCAACGTAGATCTTCTCCAGTTCATCAAAAATCATTTTAAGATTTTTGATGCTGCGTGATCCGCTTATCATAAGTTTGAACGGTGTTTCGTTATTTGTCTGCTTTTCCATAAATACCACTCCTTCTAAAATCTGTTTTCTGAAATATAGTAAGAGAAGGAAATATCATTTAGTGAGAATTGGAAAATTTTAATTTTCTTTTTTCCACATTTCGTAATATTGATTTCGCAAACCGTTTTCTAATTCCCAGGTCTGTGGTTTGTGATACATACGGCAACGGTAACGCATTCTGGCTGAACCCGAATATTTGTGAGCATTCACCAGATATACATAAGCTTCTTCATTTAATCTTGATGGAGTCTTCCATGAATATTTTTGAAAGAAAAGCTTAGAAAGATCTGAGAGAGAATATGGAAAATGTAAATCAGGATTATATAATTTAAAGAATGACTGCAGAGAAGTTGGCTCATCTACTCTAGGCTTTTGTTGAACACTTGGTTCAAAAGCCTGTTCATTTGCATTCCATTTCAATAATTTTATATCCAGGAAAAATAAATCTTTTTCCATCGAATACTGCTTTTGAATGAAAACAAAGGTTTTAAGTTTACGAGCTCCAAAAAAATACTTTGCATCGTCTAATGTCAGATTCATAAAGCAAAAAATAATATTATTCTCTTTTGTGTGAATCTCTTCAAAAGCAAGGCCACTCCTTTTACATGAGGTTTCAAATTCTGTTTTATAATCTTCCGAAACATTATTCAAAATTCCAATAGCACAAGAAAGACACATATTGCTGTTGTCATCACCTACGAGAATTTCTTTTGGAGTTTTTGTAATACTTTGAAACGTCTTGCATTCAACTTTACTTTCAATCTTGATCTTATAAGGATTATTTATAAACTCCCTAAAGAATGATGGATCTTCTATAAAAGCTTTGTGATAAATACGAAGTTGAGCTAATACAATTATATTGCTACGTTTCCCATCGGGATTCTGCGGTAAATCGCGGTAAAAACTTTCTGCATCATTTGATGCCATAACACCTTTTTCTATTTCGGAGTTCTTATCCTCTTTATAGAATTGAATGAAAGTGCTTAAACAGGATGAATCAACTGTACATTTCAAGCCAGATTTCTTAGCTTGTAATTCACATAAAGATTTTATAGACGCAGCTGCAATTTCACCATTTTTGTAATTAACAAAAATCTTTTTTCTCAGAGTACGTTTCTTCTCTATAAGACTTGCTGTATCAATCGCCAGATAATCTTGAATCCATTCTAATGCAGATTGCCATTCATAATAGAAAAATTGCTTTGTATGAAAATGAAGTTGTGATACTGCGATACTTCCTGTATCTTTCCCAATTTCCACATTAATCTGACTTGGTTTTATAGAGATATAATAATAGTCGCCTTGAGACAGAAAAGAACATACCAAATTATTCGAATGTGCAATCTCTCTTATTTCTTTACGTATTTTAAGAACAGCAGCTTCTGAAGTAATATTTGTGTCCACAATTTTATCCTTCTGCTTTTCTAGAAAACTTTCATTTTGAGATTCCCAGAAATCTTTGTCTAAGTCTTTAATTGCTTTTTTCAATTCAACTTCAGGCTTTTCTTCATCACGCCAAAAATGATGATTCCTATATGCTCTTTTCATTGCTTGAATATTCATAATAATCTCCTTTTAGCCAGTACAACGCCCCGGCAAGTTGGAATAAATCCGGCGGTATTATTGATGATCAATTATCTTTCGTGTTTTCCGTGTGGACTGTATGAGCAGGAACCTGTTGAAGTTGATCCACAGAACTTACACTTCTTTCCGTCGCTGCCATGCATATGTTTACCGAACGGACTGTAAGAACAAGAGCCATAAGATGATGAACCGCAGAAAGCGCAATGGCCGGAATCTGTAATATGTTCATGCTTTCCATGAGGGCTGTACGAGCAGCTTCCAAATGATGATGAACCACAAAATTTACACTTTGACATATAATCCTCCTTCAGTCTGATTTTTTATCAGCTGATACTACAAGGATAGCAAACGTCTATATCATTTAATGATAAAATTCTGAAATAATGCAAATAACTTGTTTTTTTCAATTTTTGGTGTTAATTTAAAGTAAATAATTCAGGAGGTGCTTATGTCTGATGCTGTTTTTTATGAAATGCTCTCGCAAATAGATGATTTTTCTTTGATGCAAAAGAAATCTCTTTTAAAAGCATTAAAACGTTCTCTTAATCCTTTCAGCAGAAAAACTCGTTCAAAAGATATGCACCTCACTGAAAGTCTCATTGGCATTGCCGGCGATAAAGATTACACAATAGATCAAATAAAAGAGGAAAGACTGTCTGCTTTATGAGAGTATTCTATGATTCTAATGTTGTGCTTGATCTTCTTCTAAACAGACAACAATTTGTTGTAGATTCTTCAGCCGCGTTAAAATTATCTGAGACAAAAGTTGTTAAGGGCTATATTTCTGTTGTTTCCATTACAGATCTTTTTTATCTGATTAGGCAAAATCTAAAAGATGTAAATCAATCTATCCAGAAAATCCAGACTCTCATGGAAATTGTTTCGATTGCAAAAGCAGATAAAAAAGTTGCAAAGGCCGCTTTGAATTCTGGATGGCATGATTTTGAAGATGCTGTTCAGTACTATGTTGCCAGAAAGGCCCATTGCAAATGTATTGTCACAAGAAATAAAAAAGACTATAAGCAATCTACTATTCCTGTATACACGCCAACAGAATTCTTAAAATTTTTTTAATCAGAGAAACTTCTACACCTCTTTTTTTCCTACTCCACAACCTCAGTAATCTTAACTCCGAAGCTCTCGTCCATAACTAAGATTTCTCCATAGGCGATTACCTTATTGTCTTTGATGACTTTTGCAGGTTCATTCCACCATTCTCGCAGTTCAAGGATTCGACCTTCGCCAAACTTTTCTTCTGCTTCTGTGCTGCAGCCACCATAAAGGATTTTTGTATTATAGAAAGTTTCTTCTTTTGGAGTCCCTACATTTTCAGTTACGCGTACTCCCCTATTATCATCAATTATTACTGCCTCGCCCAATGCAACCTGCCTTCCATTTTTGAAAATATCTAAAGGCTCTCCTGCCAGTTTATTCGATTCAAAAATCATATTCTTTTTGATTTTGAAATTATCTTCCAGGTGGAAACGACCCACTTCGATAATTGTATCTGGTTCAGGATATGTAAGCGGAATAATAATCTCTCCTTTCTTCTGGAAGGATTTTCTCTCAGAGAAAAATCCGTTTTCTCTGAGAGATTTCACTAAATCCTCAGAAAGAAAGAGCTGTATAAATTCTTTTACATTATTAAGGCTGACTTCAAATGTAACAAGAATACCCATCTCTGCTGGGGAATTGTATTTAAAAAGGAATTGCGGATTATCAGCAAATTCTTGCTCTGTAATTGCAGGCATTTCTTTGCCGATAGTATTCGAGAATTCTCTGTGAATAATTTCCTCAATAGGAGTGTATATATCTCTTATAAAAAAATTCTTTTCCAGACCATTTATATCACGAGGACGTTTAAGTTTCGCACCCATAAAGCCATTGAAAAAGACCTCCCAATCCATTTCAAAAATGCCTTCGCTATCCATCCATGAAAAATTTATACAAGGAGTTGGCATCGGAATGCTTCTGAGGAATTCCTCGCAAGTAAGCTGATCAACACTTGCAACATGACACTTTGGAAAGATTTCATATTCCGAGGCAAAGTATTTTGTAAATTCTCGAGCAATAGTTTCTGAAACATTTGAGATTTCTCTGAGTTCTTCCTTTGAAAATTTGTCTGGACGTTCGAAATCATAAATCTTGATTTTACGAGTTCTATTTACAGGCTTAAACTCTTCATCTGAGGCAATTGCAGTCAAAAGTGTATCTATTTCATTTTGATTTAAGACACGATCTTCGCCTTCATCAATTCTCTTAAGTATTTCTTCAACATTATCTTTGGCCTTGTTCTTTGTTTCTTTCTTTTCTTCACTCATAACGTACCTCCTTCTATTAGTCATCTTACTATTCCCAAAATATTAGAAGACTATATCATTTAGTGAGATGGTGTTATTTTTTTAGTTTTTCCGCATACGCCTCACAATACATCTGCAAACACTCTATTGAACTATCTGTTCCGCGGATTAATTCAGAAGCAATCTGGAGTGCATGTTTGTACGGATTGTCCTTTATCGTTTGAGTTGCTTTATCGGAATCATCTGGCAACTGAGCAAATTCGAGATTGTATGCATGGGGATGATGGTGGCTAAACTTGCCATCACTTTCCAAAAATTCTACTCTTGTGCTTCCGGCATCTATCCAGTCCGAAAAATCCTTTGTTCGTTTATCAAGTTCAAAAAAGTCTTCATCATCCTTGCAGCTGCAGAAAACGCCAATATTTTTTTCGTTTCCAATTTCATAAACAAGGTCGCCGCTTCTGAACGGAAAAGGAATCGTGACATAATCATTTTTGTATGATGGTTCTTCTTTCAATTCAAGATAGCGGTAGAGAATATCCCGGTCGCGTTCACTGAACTGCCAGTTGATTTTTGTAAGATATTCACGGACTGCTTTTGAAGGTAAAAGTCCGATAATCTGTTCGTTTGTAAGTTCCATGATTTTTCTCCTACACAAGTTTCGTTATTTCAAAAAATCCCTTATCTGAACACCCCAGCCGATGTTATTGAGGTCCATGCCCCAGCCAAGAGTGTCTTTTACTGTGAGAAAATTACCGAAGCATTTTCCCATACCGCCGGCGACGCAGTTTTTGAGTTGAGTACAACATAAGATGTTGTTGTGATCGTAACACTGAACGGAAGTCTGGCCGCCGTAAAATCTGATTCGAACAGCACCGCGTTTAAGAACGGCCAGCACCAGATTGTCTCTCTGCACACTTGGTTCCGGGCAGAAAGTTGAATCTGCTGCCAGACCGTTCTTTACGCATAATGCTTCTTTTTCTTTCTGACTAAAACCGAGCAAATCAGGATGATTCAGAAAGAAGTTTACGTGGGTTGTTTTGACGTTGTAAAATATTCCGTCTTTATACCACATTGCGTCTGATGCCATATCCATAGCCTCCTGCATTTTCGTTTTCCATAAAAAACAATAGAGGATCAATGTCCAGGGCTTCCGCAAGAGCACAAATTCCCTGAAGGGAAAGATGTTCACCTGCTTTCAGACGATTTATAGTAGCAATAGACAGATTTGTTATATTGCTGAGATATTCAGCGGTAAAACCTGTTCTTGCAATGTAATATTTCACATTTGCCGAAACAACGTCCTGTACTCTGAATTCAAGGAATTCAGAATAAGTTACATTTCTCGCTTTCATAAGATTCTCCTTTTAGCCGGTACAAAGCCCCGGCAAGTTGGAATAAATCCGGCTTCGCTTTGCAAGTTTAAGGCCTAGGATCCGTTAATACTTGCTTCAATAAGTTCTTTCTTTTTCTGCGAAAGAACTTCCAGCTGATTCTTGAGCTGTTCCTGCTCAGACTCGATTTTGCTATACTTTTTTACTAATTCCTGCTGTACAGCCAGAGGCGGAACTGGAATAAGAAGATTATTAAGAAACTCTGCGCTGATAGTCTTTAAGGCTGTACCAACACTAAACTCCTTAAGAATCGTTCTTGCACTTTCTGATTCCAATAGAAGCTTAAAGAATACCGGTAATATTAAACTTGTATTTGGACGGATTACATACAAATTACTTGCGGGTAAAATCTTTTGCGCATCAAGATTTGATACAACCGCAACTTTTATATTGTCTGTAATTGCCAGTACCAGAAGAATGTCATCATTCTTTAATATTAGAGAAAGATCCTTTTCGGAAATCTCGCTCATGTGCTGCAGATTCTTGCAAATACGGTTTTCCTGAATGTCCTTAGATGAGAAGTAATAAAAATCTGTATCCTCTTCTGTAAGCAGAGTGTCGAGTACATTTGCTTTATACTGAACGCCGCGGTAAATCTTCTGTGTTACAAGGTCAGAAAGTTTCTTGTACTCAACAGATTCATCTGCGTAAGGCAGCTTTGCTTCCAGAAGGAAAGTATTTGGAAGAAGACAATATCCGTCTTTTCCAATCTTCTCAACTTTGATATCTACAGCATTGTGATTTTTCTTTTTACTCATTTCGTAGATTGCATTTACATGCTCGTCCATAAGACAGCTTCCGCCATGGCGTGATTTTCCGTGAACAGAACTTGCATTTACAAATCTTACCTTGTCGTTGTTGTGGCTCAAAATCAAAAGAGCAACAGGAACATTTGTATTTACCAGAACTGAATCCGGCAGAGTAATTACTGCTTCGAGATATCTGTTCTTTACAAGATACTCGCGGAAGCTTGCAAGATTCTCTCTGAAAAGCAGGCCAGGTAAGATTGCAATAACAGCTTTTCCAGTCTCACTAAGCAAGTCTAGAGCTTTAAGGATAAAGGCAACTTCACCCTGTGTTGCAAAATCCTGCCCATTGATATTTTTTGACAAGACATATTCTTTGATATGCGGTGCTTCAATTCTCTGGTTGAATGAAGGGAAAGAAAAAAGCTTTTCAACAAACTTAAATTTATCGAATGTGAAAACATCTTCATTCCAAACCTGGATTTCCTGTTCATTGATTGCAGCAAGAATGTTCGCAAAAACATAAACCGATTCATCAATTTCTATACCTGCTGCAGTTGTAACGCCGTAATTCTTCTTTGCATTGATAAGGAATGAGGAAATGCCAGAACCCAGATCAAGAAGTGTATCTGTTTTTTTAAGCTCAAGAAATTTTGCACATAAATCATTCATCTGCTGAGGGAAATATGTAGCGTCTGTACCGTCGTGGCTGTACAAAGTTCTGTTTTCAATTTTATGATTAATGTACTCAATCATATCTTCTAGAGTAACTTTTTCAAAAGTTTCCAGAGTGCACTTCAAATAGCCCTTATTATTTTTTTCAAAGCAGGCCTTTATAAAAGAAGGAGCTTTGCTTTGATCAAGGATTTCTGAAACACTGAAGCTTACGTTAACAGAGGCTTTTTTTGCATAGTATGCAGTAAGTACTAAGAGTAGGTCAGAAACTTTGTCTCCAATGCGAAAGTTGAACTGCTCTAATGCCTTGTCTACAAAATGGTGTTTAGCGAATGACATATATCCTCCAAAGCTTTCTTGATAATCGTTTATCAAGTCTCCTTGATTATAATATACATCATAAAATCCTGTTTGTAAAGGAAATTTCTTGATAAACGTTTATCAAAATGACGAATTTCAGCAAATTTCTTTGAATTTCTCTGCAAATTCCGTGTTATAATATCTTTATGTCAAAAGAAGATAAGGATGATAACACCAGACAGTCGGGAAAAGAGATTTTCCGCCTCTTTCAGCTGGATGCTTTGTTTCAGGAAGATAAATATTATTCAGTGGAAGACCTCACCAAACGTCTTGAGGTTTCAGTTGCAACCTTAAACCGCGATATCCGCCGCCTGCGTAATAACTATCATGCGCCTCTTGAATACAGCCGTGAATATGATGGATACCACTACTCCAGCCATCTTTATAAGTTCCCTGCCATTTTTGTTACCGAAGAAGAAATGCCAGCTTATGGAATGGTAATGAAACTTTTTGAAATGTTTCAGGACACTCCACTTTATGCTCCTCTTTTAAATATCTGCGAAAGCTTTGAATCGCCTGTAAAATCAGAAATGATTGATGTGAATCAGGTAAACTTCAAAAACTCTCATCTGCGCGAAAAGCAGTGGTTTGAAACCCGCATTGTAATGGCAAAACGAGTTGTAGACAGCGTTGATGACACAACCTGGGAAATAATTCTTTCTGCCCTTAAAGATAATTTTATGCTCGAGTTTGATTACGACTCGATTCACAATAATATGGCATCTTCGGGACGTACTATTGAACCGTGGCAGCTGATCTATGATCGTGAGCAGTGGTACCTTACCGGCATGGTTAGTAAGTGGGACAATCCGAATGAAAAAGTACGCAGAACTTTTGTTGTTCCAAGAATGAAAAATCTCCGCCTGGTAAAAACTCATTTTTCTCTGCCATCTGAAGAAGAATGGATGCACGAAAAAAAGACGCTGGGAATCTTTGGTATTCAGACAAATGATGAAAAGAAACTCTGCGAATTCATTTTCCAGGGCTCGGCACTGTATTATTCAACTGCAGACTTTGGAGAAGACAAAACTGTAAAAGAATACAAAGGAAAGCTTCCTCACAAAGACGGGGCCCTCCATGTAAGCTTTACAAGCAACCAGTGGCCCGGTATTCTCCGAGACTTTTTCCCATACGGTGAAGACATCATTCCTCTCGCCCCAGAAGAACTGGTAATCGAATGGAAGAAGAAAGTCCAGGCAATGACGAAGTATTTGTAAGTTATTATTTTTCTTCCTCTTCCAGAAATTTATCTTCCTTTGAATCAAATTGGAAATATTTACATCTGCCTAATCCATACTCACTGCAACAAATCTCAAGCTCATATCGATTGGAACAAATACCCTTCTTCTCCGTTATATTCTGAAGTTGCAATACAATATCTGAATATGTATATACGAAACCTGTTTTTTGAACTAGAATTTCATTATCAATATTACCACCAAATATATCCCTAATAGTCTCATAACAGAAATAATCAGTAATGATGGAAATATCTAACTCTACTGCCAGCATTTTCAATTTCTTAATAATATTCATTATTCGATTCTTTTGACTACCAAATTCTTTCTCAATTGGAATTGTATTCAAAGAATCAATGTAAATAACCCTTAAATCATACCGTTCAACAGATTCCCGAATAATATTGCATAATTCATCAAAAGAGGATGAACATACTCTTGGAATAACAACATTTGAAGTAAAAATAGTTTCTATTGCTTTCTGAATATTTTTTACTTCCTGTTCATTCATCATTCCTGTAACCATCTTAGAAACTGGAATCAACGTTTCTCGGTATAACATAGCTAAACCAAATTGCTGTTCATTCATAGTATAAGAAACAAACCCAAAACGACTCTTATCTTTTGTTATAATATTGTGAAGTAATTGCATTACAAAACAATTTTTGTAATAACATAAATTCGAGCAAATAGTAATTAAGTTTCCTTTTTGAAATCCATGAGTAATCGCATCAATAGTTGGAAAACCAGACTTAACTCCGCTTATAGAATTAGAATCTTTATATCGTTTTTCAATATAATCAACTAACTTCATCGCCAATTCTTGTGCTGTTACATCAGTATGATTACACATACAAAGCCTCCTATAGTCTTTGAGTTTTGTATTTAGGGAGTTTAGCAGAGAAGTCTATCATTTAATGAGATTTAGCTAAGAAATTTATCTATCATTTCTAAACTATTTATTGATTCTTTAATGAGTTCGGGCGCTTTCACGTAATTATCATCTTTGATTTCTATTTCCACCTTAGCTCCGTTTTCTTTTTGTATTTTAAGGATGAAAGAGGTTTTTAGATTAAGTAACTGCCATTTATAACCTAATGGTTCTAACAGTTTTTTCGAATATGCTTCAATTAGAGATTTTGCCATAGTGTAAAGTCGTATCTTTTTTTGATTTTCTAAACGCATTTGATTTAGAATATACAAGTCTATTATCAAATTATCCTTTATCTTTGCACAGACTTGAAAAATGGCTCTTATATCTTTTATATGTTCGTATTCTCCACATGCATGATTAGAGTCGCAAATGTAAAAAACTAATTCTGCCTCAGACAAATTAGTTTTCCCAGCAACACCAGAAATAACAATCATGATTTCCTCTTGAAGTGTAATTCCTATTTGCCAGCAAAGATCAGATTCTATTCTGACTTTTTCATATTGCTGTTTTAACCCTCTATATAGATAATCTTCAATACACTCAGGTGACACATCTCTCAATTCTTCATAGTCTTCTTCTTTTGCTCTTAAATTATAAATTTCCTCAAAATATTCATGAATCAGCTTATGCCAATAATTCCATGTAAAATTAAAATCCAGCATCATTTTATTTAGCCTTTCTTTCCTCTTTCATCTTCTTTACATCACTTTCCCACTCTTCTTTACGTTTCTTCATTGTTTTATAAAGAAGAGAGTTCTCGTCGGCATAAGACTTCTTGATGTAGTCTTGGACAATTTCCAGAAGATCGGCCGTCATATTGGTATCTTCCAATATAGTCTCCGCATTTTCGGTGAACCAGAATATTTCATAGTTATTGTCATCAATTGCATCATTCGTATTCGTTTGAACTTTAATCCACTCTATCAGGCCAAGTTCAAAAAAGACGCCATAGGTTACATTAATAATATTAACCGGCAGACCTGTTTCTGCTTTCAAGAGCCGAACAGGAGATCTTTCGGGAGGATAAACAAAACTTCTCTGAACATCCTGCCAGGTCAAATTTTCAATTATATCTGGAAGATTTTCTGGATTAATCATTGCTTATTCCTCCTATTTCGTTTCTTCAGGGCATCAATAAATTCCATGCTATCAATTTCATCTTTGTAATGCCGTTTAATGATGTCTCGATTTTTGCGGACAAAGATTTTCAGCTGCTCAATCTGTTCATCTGAAAGGTTACATTTCTCACGGCCTTCAAGAATTTCCGGCTTGCTGCTGATTGTCATACAAAGAGGACGGATTTTGTTTTTATTGTAAAACCGAATAACTTTCTTATAGATGACCTGCCCATGTTCATCCACCACAGGCTCCAGAGGCCAGAATGGAAGACAACCGCAGGAACATTTCACCGGCACCCCTGGCACATCTCTCGGATGAACAGTTGTCGAAAAGAAACCGTATTCTTCATAGAAATATATCTGTTCAATCACCACGAAACAATGAATCAGCATTCTTTTGAAATCATCTGCATACGGCAGCTTCTTATCCACAAACCGTGCATACTTCTGAAGAGCAATCTTTATTTCCCAATAGGACTTCAAAGGCCTGTAAAACTCTTCAATAATCGCAAAGGAATCAAAAAGCTCCCGCAATGATTTTGCTTCAGAATAATAAACTTCCGCAGTCATTCCTTTTATAACGCCTGCAGTGAGTTGCTTGAGTTCATAAATAAATCGCTTTGCAAGTTTGTATTTTGATTCGTGTTTGTGTGCCATTTGCATCCTCCATCCATTGAAGTATTTTCATCTTACACAACGCGAATATCATTTAATGATATTTTTGAATCTTAATTAGAAGGAGTTTCCGTTGCCAACTCAGAAAAAATCTGATTTATCTTTTCTACAATAAGCTTTCCACGAGCTTCACAAAACTCAGAAAATTTTTCTTCAGTCCAGAGTTCTTCATTTTCGGGAATCAACGATTTCTTAATATAAAAAGACTTATCTATAACATGATGGTTTATCCAGTCTTCAAAAGAAAGGACTTCTTTTAAGGGTAAGATAGAAGGATCACTTACTATATCAATATTTCGTATATCATTTATATATCTTGGGGAATAAGAATGAGGCTTTAATACAAAAGGTGACATACAATGCCCCATATAGTCTTTATCAAAATACTTATCGGTTAATAAATATAATACGAAATCAGTATTACAATTATCTAAAGTTTCTACAGTAAGTTTTAATTCTTCAGGGTATGCACTAAAAACATGCAGTAATTCTTCGATAGGAGGATCTACAACTTTCTTGTTACTTGATTTATTAAAAAGTAAAAATCTATAAAGCCAGATTTTAAATGAAATGAATTCATCTTGATTCTTATCCCAAAAGTTTTCAAATTCCCAATATGAAATTTCTTTATAAAACTGATGATAAACAATACATATCAGAGGATAAACGGAACGGTCACTAAAGTGATAATAGCCTAGAAGTTTCGAATCCATTAAAAATATACGTACACTATTGAGAATACTATTTATTCTCTTTTGGTTTGTAATTGCAAAATCTGCATCTTCCTTACAAAACAATGAAATAGACTTCATTGGCTTATTTTCTAGAACAAATATAAGTTTTAGTAAATTCTCATAATCAAAGTTTAAATATGAGTATTGAAACTCTTTAAAAAAATCTATCATTCGAGAATCTATATCAATAATTTTTCGCAAAGTTTCTGGTTTCATCCGATATCATTCCCGTTTATCAGATTTCTTAGCGACACCCAGAGTCTTCAATGAACACAACAGTTTCTGAAAATCTTTGTCCAATCCAAATCTCTTTATTACTTTTTACTGTAATCTTTCCAGTTGGCATGGCCACACTGCCCTCTTCTTCTTCATCATAGTATTCCACTACAATGTCAGTATCATCTGAAAGATTTGCTGTCAATTTTCTAAAATCGCCTAATTTCATAATTGGTTCTCCTTAAGTTTTGATAAGGAGAGTATGACATAGGCGAATATCATTTAGTGATATTGCATTTATCTGATTTGAAATATCTGTTTAAATATCATATTCAATTTCAGGAATATACCACAGTTTTGTGTCTTCAGAAGACTCAGTATTATTTTCTTTAACAGCTATATAAGAATTTAGAACACTTTGTACAGTTCCAGTCTTTTTTGTAAGTATATTAAAAACAGCATCTCCTGGTCTAAAATAATTTGGGATTATAAGTTTATTTTGATATGAAAGAATACCTGGTTTGTCTAAGAATCGAAAATAACTAGATTCTGGATCTTCATATATATCTAAGATTTTTCCCGATTTATTATAAATACCCATAATTTCATCTTCATAATCCTTTGCATCAATGTAACTTCTTGTTATCGTGTAAGATATTGAATCAAACCATTTATTCTCTTGAGAAATTTTAATTATTTTATCTAATGAAGAAGTGAAACAGTTTACTGCTGCCTCGGATCTATAAAAAATCCGAGGTCCAGGCTTTATAAATTCATGATATAACTCCACTTTCTCATTAATTTCATTTTCTATCAAAGGTATTAACTCAGCATCAACATATAAATCCTTACATTCTGCTTTTAGAATTTCCAAACATTTTATTCTTTCATCCATAGTCAAAGACTTGTTTAAGACTATTAAACGTGCAAGGAATGAATGAGAAAGTTTTTCTGATGTAGGTAGCATATACCAGGATCTAACAATCGTAGAGGGGAATGCAGCTTCTAATAATGCGCGATAATTTTCATTCATTTCTTTATCATAAGATTCTTTTAAATCTTACACTCCCCGGCAATGCGTTTTTCTTTTACGAGCTTCATGATGTTATCAATTTCTTTGCATTGATTTTCATAATACTCTGAGCCTTTTGTATAACATGATATCGGAGTAATGGACTGATGGATGTCTTCAACTTCAATAAAATACACGCGACCTTTCTTTAAGTAGACGTAACCAGTTTTTCCATTTGTTTCAGATTCAAAAACATGTATATCATGCGTAAGGGCAAAACCATTGTATTCTCTGCCTTCAAGCATAAGATATGGAACCCCTCCCCTCAGATAGAAAAGTGCATTTCCGACGATTCGAGACTGTTCTCCATCGAACCTTGCCGATACCTGAAGTTCTTCTTCACTATTTTTAACGCACCAGGCAGATTGCTCATATAAAGGTTTACTAACATAAGCTATTGAACCATCTTTCAAAAACTTGACGCCGCCATCTGGATGTATATGAATTCCATTGTAGACTATTTCACTTCCTACAGAAGGGTAATTATCTCCCGTTAATAATTCGTATCCAAATGGTTCTTCTGAGTAAGAAAGGTTTATACATTTTCCTTCAAAGAAGTCCGTCTTTTTTCCATCAATCAGAATATATTTTTCCGGTAAGTTATTTATAATTGCCCGGCCTTTTCTGTCATAAAAGAGTTGGCAATGAATTGGTTCCCTGCCTAAGAACGGACCATACTCTTTTCCATCCAAATTGTAATAGAAATGTTTATCGCCTTTTGATTTGTAATAAACAAACTGAAAATGCGATTCATCTTTGTATGCTGTTTTTTGAATCTGATAATACGGTCCAAGTTTTTTAGAAGGCGTTATAAACCAATCAATCTGTTCTTTATAGTTATGAAGCACATGTTCTTCTTCATTATATTCTTCATTTGGAGTTATTTCGGCTATTTCCTCACACATTTTATTTAAGAGAGCCATGGTCTCTTCCCATGTTGGAATCTTTTTCTTGCCACAATTTTTGCCGCCTATGAAAATATACTCCTCATCGTTAATTACACATTCCCAGGCAAAGGTTTTGTAGCTTTCACCATTGAAGTCTGCAATTTCTGGATCATGACTCTTTCCTACCTTTTCATACGGCCCATAAACTTTCTTGTTGCAGTTCACATAATACTTAACGAGGTTGTTTTTTCTAACTTCATAAAAGAAAGCAAAAGTTTCATCTTTAAAGTTAAAAAACTCAAGGATTGCAGTAGCATTAGTTCTACATAATTTCTTTGACTTCTTCATAACCTTACCTCCGTTTATGCCTGGAGTTTATCTGAATTGAATATCATTTAGTGATACTCAAGCAAAACTCTTTTTCCTCGTATTACAAACATACTACTGTTCGTCTATATCATTAAATGATATTGGGCAGCGATAAAATACAAGTTATGAATCATGATGATGAATTATTTTATAACTGGCTTCACAGGGAGTTTGAAAACTACATTCTTAATCCTTTGGCCAAATATTGGAAAAGTTTACTGAATAGTTTGATAAGCAAAAACCCTGAATTAATGCCCGATTCACAGAAACATGCCCAGACCAGACTTTCGAAAAAAGTAATTCATAACAACTTTATTGATTTTCTCTCAGAACAAAAGAATCATTACGATATTGGAATTAACTACGATTATCAGAAGAGTACAAGAAATTTCAATGTAAGCATTTCATTAAAAAATCATTCAATTACCGATGAAATAATTCTGATTACTTTTTACAAAGAGAAAATCCAGCTAAGCGTCAGCCCTTGTGTATCAATTAATTTTGAATTTGATTATTGTGATATTCAGCTTTTACAAAAAATCCTATTAGATATTTTTGAGATGTTCTTCTCCGGGAAACCAATGCAACAAGAACTCCTGTCCGAAATCGAAGAAATCAGAAAAAAGACTCATGGACTGACAAAAAAATCTATAGGCATCACCACAAATGCTATTAAGTCCATTTATGATAATGAAAAAGCCAAAAATCCTCAGCTCGAGTTTTCAATTCAAAGCCGCCTCTTATATACAGACATAGAAATCAATAAACGAAGCTTTCCGATATTTCACAAGGATTTTATGGATAATCCCAAGAAGATTATAGAAGAACTGCACAAACTGGAAGAGAAATGCAAAAATGACAGCAGGTAATTCCTACTGCCACTTCCTTATCTTTATGAAACAATGGTTAATCTGTCCACTCATCGCTCCAGATTAATTCATGACAAGAATAGAGATCTTCCATTACACGTAGAATCTTCTGGCGACATTCCTGAACCTGACGCTTCAATACTGGCCCCAGGTCATCAATGTAATCATATAACCACTGTTCGGCGCGCTTGCTCATATTGCAACTAATCGCTTTTTTGAAGGTATCACTTGTGTTTTTAAGAGCAATACCCAAATCATAATTAGAAATATCTCGCAGAATTTTTTGGATGCTTCTTCCATCAAAACGAACAATATCTTCAAAAGCCAGAAATGATTTATGAAATTCACGATTGAAACGTGTATATCCTTTTCTTTCTGCTAGCTTCTTTTCAATCTTATCACGTCCTTCATTTCCAAGTTTCTGAATGTCGTTCATTACCCCAAGTGGGAAACATTCCTTCTTATAAAAATTAAAAATGAAATTAGAAAATTCACGAGCCAGTTCTCTTTCCATATAGTGCATTTTGTCATCTTCTGCATAACCACAAAACAGCTCTTTGCTATCATAGGTTTTTCCATAAAATTCTTCCTGAGCTGCAACCTCATCTATAATAGAGCGAAGAGTTTTACAGTCTTGCAAGATTGGTTCCTTAATTGTCTCATACAACTGTCTGCAAGCAGTTTCAAAGACCTTTCCAACACGCTCATCAAAATCTGTAAATGAATACTTTGCTTCTCCATTCTTACCATCTTTATGAAACTCAACCATATCGGGCCTCCTTAGAATTAATTTCTGAGGATAATGTACATAACGGATGTATCATTTAATGATATTTTAGGTATGAAAATTAAAAAACATTCCACTTTCATAATTGATTTCTTTACTGCTGAAATTCCACTGTGTTCTTTCATGCGGATTTTCAATAAAAGCTCTGAATGCTTCTGTATCACGAAGAAATTCGTTATATGTGATGTAAACTTGATAGGTCTTTTCTGGAACTCTGTTTCCATAATTTAAGCTTACTGGCTTTGTTAGATAGATTAAAGAATTGTCTCGATAGTATTTTATACCATGCAGATTATAATTATTTTCTAATAGAGCTTTCATCGAAGATTCTGCAATTTCATAGGCCTTCTTATTTAATACGACTTCATCAGATACCTGAGGTGGGATATTTTCAAAGTCTTTCTTTGTCTTCTGAAATAATGTTTTTATAAAATTCATGATTTCTTTTCCTCATTAGAGTTCAAAAATCTTATTTTAAAATATCAACATATCACTAAATGATATTCTCCCCTGCTATTATTTGTGGTATCAAGGAGGCTCGCTTATGGCAAACGAATTATCTGTTGAACGCCGCAAGGCTCAAATTATGGTTTCTTATGCAATGGACAATATTACGAAGGAAACACAGAAGGTTTTACAGGAATATTTGCAGGAAAAGCATTTTGAAAGTCTTGCAAAGATAATTGCTTATCTGGAGCTTGATTACACGAAAGCCGATGAGTTTCTGCAGGCTTATGATTACGATACCCGAGATAAAATCTTTGAGCTCTCCAGAAAATTTCATAAAACAGATGAAGCTGTTGTTGCTGAAGCAGACCATATTGTAAAAACTGCAGGAGTTTCCTGCGATGATGATTTTCAGATTATCAAAGAAAACCTCCCTGCCGGTGGAAGAGATTTTGCAAAAGATGCTGTTCATAATTTCCGAACAACAACACCCGTCCTGAAACCAGAACTTGATAAATGTCTTTTTGAAATTAAAGATATAGTTTACCTTCGTGACCTTGATATCCAAAAACTTTTGCGTGATATGGATCAGCGACAAATTGCAGCAATCCTTAGATATGAATCAGAAGAGGTCCAGAATAAAATATTCCGAAACATGTCCCAACGAGCTGCAAAAATGCTCAAAGACGATATTGAAATGATGGGTTTTATCTCTCAGAGCAGACTTGATGCCTGCCGTGCAAGAATGATCAATACCATTCTAAGACTCGAAGCTTCCGGAGATATTGAAATCTTTACAAAAGAAAATTTTGGGGAGTTGTAATCATATATGGATTATTATGAAATAACAAACAACGCAATTGCTACCGGCGGTACACAGCCAATTGGCACAAAAAAGGTAAAAACTGATAACGCCAAGAAAGCAAAGTCTTCCGGTGCAGCTTTTGTATCAAAACTCAGAGAAGAAATAGAAACTGAAGTTCGCACAGAATATGAAAGCCGTCTGACCGAGATCTTATTGAAAGGTCAAATGCCTTCTCCACATCCAGTATTATCCCGCGAGGAATACATATCCAAGCAACTTGAAATCATCAGGAAGCAATATAACCATATGCTTTGTCTTTGTGATACTTATCCAGAATTATCAGACATATTTACAGAAATGCCCGTTGCCAGAAGACTATATGAACAGTGATTGATTTTGTATAATCAGAGATGGGATATGTTTAAGAAAAAAACTACCGAAAAGAAAATCTCCTCACCCAAAAAGCCTGCCAGAATTAACCCCCAGACTAAGGAAATCGCAGACTATATAAAACAAAAACAGGCAACTGAACCTGAATACCAGTACATCGCAAATGAAGATCACTACGAGAAAGTAATAGAAAAAATCAAAGACTGTAAAAAGACTCTCTGGATTGGCACAGCCGATATAAAAGACCTTTATGTAAAAGACGGCCGCGGCACAAAACCTCTACTGGAAGTTCTTTCTGATCTTGCAAAACGAGGAGTTGCAATCCGCCTCATTCACGCAAAGGAACCAGGGCCTGCTTTCCGTGAAGACTTTGATAAATACCCCGCCCTAATCGAAGGTCTTGAAAGAGTCCTCTGCCCCCGCGTTCATTTCAAGATTATCATTTTTGATTTAAAAACAGCCTATGTCGGTTCTGCAAATCTCACCGGAGCTGGCCTCGGTATGAAAGGCGAAAATACCCGCAATTTCGAAGCCGGGGTTTTGAGCAGCAACAAAGATTTCATAAAAAATGCCGCTACCCAATTCGATGAAGTCTGGATGGGTGCCCACTGCAAAAGCTGCAAAAGAAAACAGTTCTGTAGCGATCCGATTGTATAAAAAATCCACATATTTATAAAAATATTTTCTCAGCCTATCTCATCGTGATAGTCTACCTGTCGTATATTAATCATATAAATACGAAGGAGGCTATGCTTATGAAAAATGAATTATCTGCAGAACAGAAGGCTCAGACTATTGTTGAAACCACAATGGGCGACATTACCAGAGCAACCCGCAAAGTACTGATGGATTATGTCAGCAATATGTATCTTGTAAGCTTTGGAAAAGCAATCGCGTATCTCGGGCTGGAATCCGAAGATGCTATCAGTCTTTTGAATACCATGGATGCCGACACTCGCCGCCAGGTTGAGGCCTTTGCTAAAGGCTATCAGAAATCAGAATCTCAGGTTGTTTCAGAAGTTGAGCATATCGTCACTGCTAATGGAATGAACCTTGATGATGACTACAAAAAGTTGAAAGAAAACCTGATTCTTTCCGGCCAGCAGTTTACTGAAAAAGCAATACGCAATTTCCGCAGCGAGACTCCAATTTTCCAGAAAAAACTCAACAACTGCATTTTTGCATTTGAAGACATTATCAACCTCGATGACCGTGCAATTCAAAAGACTCTCCGCGACGTAGATCAGCAGGAATTAGCGAAAGCTCTCAGGGGAGCTTCACCCGAAATTCAGGATAAGTTCTTCCGCAACCTGCCAGTCCGTTATGCAACAATGCTAAAAGAAGACATGGAATTTATGGGTCCTGTGATCATAACCGATGTCAAAAAAGCCCAGGCAAGAATCGTCCAGATTATCCTCCAGCTCGAAGCCAAGGGCGAAATTGTGATTGTTGCCAAGCATGAAATTAGCAAACTGCTGGTTTAGTTATTAAATAATTATGGTAATACAGGAACTTTGCATTGATCAATCTACCTACAATCCATTATTTTCTTCATTGGCAAAGGTAAATTTTCAAAGCAAACTGATTCAGGCATAAACCGCAGTTTAATTCCTCCTGTATCACCATAATTATTTTTCACAACATCAAGTTGAGCAAACCAATACCTTCTAATCTCATCTGTTCTTTTTCTGTCTAAAAGAAGAATGACATCAGAATTATCAATTATACTAGAATGGCAAATCCCTCTCATACTAATATGTTCTGGTGCTCTAGAAACTTGACAGGCTAACACAATTGGAATATTTAATTCTCTTGCTAAACCTTTAAGCTTAGTCATTACCTCATTACAAAAATCCTCAATAGAAGGATTTTCCTCATTGATAGTAATTAACCCCAAGTAATCTATATATATTATTTCTATTCCTTCTTCTTTCACTAATTTACGAGACATATCGCAAATATCATTGATATTTTTATTTTCAGTGTCATCAATAATAATTGGAAAATCCTCTACTTGCGATAAGAGCATATTATAAGTTTTCAATTCTGCTTCTTCGAATTTATGCTGACGTATTCGCCAAGTTGGAATCCCAGATAAAGTACACACAAGTTCCATTTGGATTTTTTCTTTTGGTATCTCAAGGCTAAAAAATAAACTTCTTATTCCTTTCCCCATTGTTACTTTCTTGATTAGAGTCCGTATAAAGGAACTCTTTCCAATGGCTGGTCTTGTCCCAATAAGCAATATTTCACCAGAATATAATCCACCAATAATTTCGTCTAAATCTGTGAGTTCTGTTTTAATTGGAGTTTCGTCCATTAAGTCCTCCGTCTATCTATAAGAATAGACGGAGCTGCTATCATGTAGTGATATTAAAATTCGAAATACTAAACCTCATATCGTTTTAGATAGGCCCTATGTTCCAAATCATTTGACCAATCAACTCGAGTAAGAAAATCTGAATAACGAACATACTCAACAGAAAATTTTACGTCTAAGTCATTAAAATGTGCTCTCAACTTTTTGTTAATGTCTTCAACAAATCTTAATCCTTCTTTCTCTTCTTCTTTATATTCGTCACAATTATAATCCCATACAAGATTGACAAGCCGGATATTTTTGAAAGTTTCTTTTGCTTTCTTCTTATTTTCGAAACACCAATTATAAATTCCCAAACAATGGATCAACATTTGAATCGCATCATATCTGATATCTTTTGGATTATATGTAATTACACCTTTTTCTATAACCTCATCAGAATTAATATATTCTCTAAATAGTGGAATAAAGATTTCTGCAGATTCTTTATATAAATATCTGGCTTCCTTTAGATATGCCTTTTTTAATCCTTTTGGATTTTTATCAAACCACTCCATACATTTTGCTTCAAATAATAATAAGGAGCTCTCATCAACAGATATTAGTCCAGCATCCAATTTTGCTGTATGAGTTGAATCTTTGTCATCTTTTATAGCTCGAAAAGGAAGTTCGTATACCGATTTATATCCTTTATATTCTTTCCCGTTTATTGTTTTTATTTTGCCAGAAAGTAATGTATTATATATCAAAGCGGCAGAGGATCTTATAGCTTTACTTCCGCTTCCTAATTTTTGTTTTGTGTTTACAGTCTGATATAAATTATCTTTTAAATTCCAAAGATAATACTTCTGCGCTTTTACACTATTTTTCCATTTTGGATTTGAATGTCCAAAATACTTTTTCGTATCGCTTATTTCTTTATTTACATCTAACAACCCATGCTTAAGTTTTTCTAATAATTCAAGCTCTTCCATAATTTACCGCCTTTTATTTTTCATTTTATTCATTACTGCTATTTTTTATTTTTTTATCGTGCACCCTAGAATGATCAGGTGAAGTAAGATATATCAAATTTTCTGGACGACTATCGTACCCATTATTATTTATATGATGAATCTCTTTTCCCTCTGATTCACCCAAAAAGGCTAATGCAATAAATTTATAAACAGGGGTTTCAGTTGCGATTTCTTTACCATTTACACTTGCCTCTTTCATTTTCAAATAGCCATCAAAATTTGTATCATCTTGTATAATAATTTTTCCATATGCTTTTATTCTTCCTAAGTTACTGACCAAATAACGTTTATCATTATAGCCCGGAACTTCTTTCCATATTTCTTTAAAAGTTTCATTTAATCCATAAACTTCATTCAACAAATTTATAGGGATTGTCTCATATGGATAGTTATATATTTTTTCATATTTTGCTTTTATAATTTTCCTATATTCTTTATTATGTGTTCTGCTGTAGTTATTAGCAGATAAACATAGTTCAAAAATTGAATACTTTATGTTGTTATACCCAAAAACCTCTGTTTTATATTCTTCTTTATAGATACTATAGTTCATATTTTCCTACACCCTTTACTTGTCGTTTAATATTGTATTAACAGTCTTCATCATCCCTCTAACATTCTTTTTCCACTCGTCCACAAGCCACTCCGGTTCCAGAGGCTGCACATACATACCATGACTCAGGACCCAGCCAAGCAACGGATAATCCTGATTTGTGGTAAAAGTCATAATTGTGCTACCGTCACTCTGAGCTTCGAACTTCTGGTCTTCGGCCCAGTTGTAAGTTTTTATGTAATTGAGAGTTTTTTCAGAAGTGATTTTGAGTTTGCAGTTAAGTAACTTCGGGCCTATGTAGCGGCGGAAGTTACCCTTTGCCCTCTTTGTGTATTCAAAATCTGGAGGAAGCTCAAAGGTATTCTTCTTGTCAATTTCCAGGTCATGGATTCCCGGCAGATTGTAGAATCTGTTGGCTTTTACATCCGGCATCTGATTATATGTGTACAAGCTCCACATTCCTTCGCTGTAGATAAGCTGCCAGGGCTGAACAACAATCACATTGTCGTAATTCAGATATTTAAAGCGTATGTAGTTATTCTTTGACATTGCCTCTTCAAGCTTAGTCCAGATTTCATCATCAACTTTTACCGGATCCATTCCAAGAAACAAAATACGATTAGAAAGCTTCTTTGAATTAAGTTTTGAATCTTCATCAATATTGTCTGAAAGAGAATTGAAAACTTCTATTGCTTTTTTATATACCGGGGTATTCTTTATTAGATTCAGAAGATTGGACATCAGTTGTGCTGCAACAATCTGTTTTTCAGATGTAAGCATTGCCGGTATTCTGAAAGAAGGCTGAGTGTAATAAAAGCCTTTTCTGATTCTGTCGTACTGCAAAATATCTTCCGCCCCAAACTTCAGGCGTAAATCCCGCAAGTCGCGGTTAATTGTTGGAATGGAAGCTTCTGTTACTCTTGCAAAATCTTCTACACTCGGATATCCTCCTTGTGAAATCATTTGATCAATCTTCAAGATTCGTTCGAGTCCGTTCAAATACTGTTTCTTTACCTTTTCTTTTGCCATTTGCTGCTCCTATTTACAGCTACTATATTATACACCCAGACTATCAAGATTTGATAGTCTAATAATTATTTTTGAAATTTTTCCTCAAAAAATTCAGGCTTATATTTTCGCTCCCGACACCAGAAATTCCATTTTCTCTTCTTATATGGAGCCTTTATAAAATCCTTAAAAGCATTAGGATTTCTCAGAAATTCATTAAAGGATATAACAATATAAAACATTGATTCTTTTTGATTTTTTGTTGTTACAGAATCTGAGTCTTCTTTTTTTCTCAAATAAAGCTCACCCACAGTTGTATCAGATTTAAAACCATATTCCATTCCTATTTTCTGGTAATTCTTTTCTAACATGGTTTTCATTGAGGTATATGCAATTTCATAGAGCCGCAAATTGATTTCAAATTCCTTGCAATATATTTCACTGTCTCTTATCAATTCTTTGAAAATGGCCTTTATAAGCTCCCTCACTAAATTCAAAACCTTTTCTGCTTCATCTATTCTGAAGCTTTCAATTGATGCTGGAGTACATACATGAATTAATCCATCCTTTCTTGAAACAAAAATAAAGAAACAAAATTCTATGTTATATTTTCTTAATTCAGTCCCAAGATAATATTCTACAGTCTGGTATGACTCGTTATAAGATTTCTCAAATTTCATCTTCTTAAAATCGGTTATAGCTGCAAACCCTTCTTCTAAAATTTTTTCTACATCAGCTGAATTATTCTTTAAGTATTTGAGTTCATTCTCTCTAAACCGTTTTAATGCCGTATTAAAAATAGTTCTTTTTAATTGAGTAATTTTGAAATCTATATCATCTCTTAATCTTATTTGAAAAATCTTTTCTTTGTGCTTTTTAATTTTTTCCAAATTTGTATAAATTATTGCAACATAAGAATAATATTTTGTTGGAAGAAGTTCCCCTTTCTCTACGTTTTCAAACAAGTCTCGAGTAACAAGGCTATTATCTATACAGGGAATCTTCGCTGTTCCCAAATACTTATAAAGACAATTACTTAAAGTTGCAGCTTCTTTACATGTAATACAAGGTGCATCAACCTCCGATGAATCATAATGCAAACCTATAAATTGTTCTGTTCCATTTCGGAGAATAACATCACTTTTACTAAGTGTTGTAAGAAGATGATAAAAATAATATTCAGGAATATTAGGCTTTTGTTTCATCAAAGGAAAAATCTCCTTCTACTTTTATAGGATATGCATCTTTCAATGTATAAAGCTCCAAGTCAGAAATAACCCGCACTCCTGGCATGTTATGATGTAATGATTGTGCTAACAAGATTCTTGCAGATGAAGCACATCCTAATACAGGATGAAAGTTCTTTTTTTGTATAAGCTGAATTATCACATTATATGCGTTTGTAAATTTCCTGCTACTAGGCTCATCCATTGTACAATAAGGTATTTCAACCCTAGAATCCGGATAATATGCATGATCTTCGATAAACTCATTCACACTTGGAGAAACTTTTATTACATGTAGAGATTTATCTTCCTCCAAATAATTACTGATAAAAGAAACTGCTAATCTTTGCCGAATTTTCTCTGTAAGTTCATAGGGCTTCAGTTTTTCTGATTGGTAATCTGCAATTGTTTCTATAATAGCATTCATATCTCTTATTGAAACTTCTTCATCAAGTAGCTGATTCAGAATTATTTTCAAATCTGATACATGAAAAAGTTTCATAAAAAAAACATCTGAGACAGCATCAGGATTTGTTTTTCGAACCTTTTCAACAAGCTTATTAACCATGCTCTGGTCTAGAAACTTTGTGAGATTTTTTCTGATTATTTCATAAAGATGATTTTTTATTACAGAATGCCATTGGACAGACACATATCCAAATCGTATTGCATCCATTTCTTGTGATTCAAGAATGATTACTCCGTCTAAATTAAAAATTGGATCCTTTGTCTTTTCTCCAGATATTTCTTCCGTTACAGAGCCTGTATCTATACACATAATATAATGAGGCTCACATTTTTTATAACCTCCAACTTCAACACCATGCAGAAAGATTTTATATTCATACGGTTCAAGACACATATTATCCCGCACATGTACACTTGGCAGAGGTAAGCCATATTCTCCATCAATTTGATTACGTACATATGTAATATCTTCCAACAAAGGCGCATTATTCCCCTCTTTATCAACTAAAGGAATTAATCCATAACCAAGCTGTATTTCAAGTGGATTCGGTTGCTCTCCGAAATTAGTGTAACATCGTTCATCATAAATCTTAGGTTTTCTACGTCTTCCTGCCATCTCATTCTCCTCTTTATGCCAAGCCTCGCCGGATTTTATTCTTGTAGAACGAGAGGTCAAGGCACGCTCCGCTTGAAGCCTTGACTCACTCGTTCCACAAGACTATCTGTTTTTCAGGCTTGGAATAAAGGTTGCTTTATTAAATCGCAAAGCTTTAATCCAATGGTTTGCATTGTCATACTCGACTTTGCTTGTAAGAATCCAGAGAATCTGCTTGTTCTTTTTGATTTTTGGTATAGACGCATAACCATCCGTAAACATAATCAGCCCCTGGTATTCTTCATGATTTTCGTAATAGTCTATAACACTCTGGAAATCTGTCCCGCCGCGTCCTATAACTTTAATTGAGCGTCTGGCTTTTTTAAGTTCAAACTCCTGTTTGATTTCTGTATCAAATGCAAGAACCTTAATAGTCTCAACTCCGTAGCTGAAAAATCGGTTTATGATCGAAAAGAAATTCTGTAAATCTTCAGATTGAATTGAACCACTAACATCTACCGCAACAAGCAGATGTGTTTTTGGTTCAAACTGACTTCCCATGAACTCAAAGCCATATCGGCGGTTAGGCTTCATACGAGTAAGTTTTCTGCGCTGGCTGATTATACTTGCACGAAACTGAGAAAGGATTCGACGGTAGTCCATCGGAATTTTTAGAGAGGCTGTAACTGTTTCCTGAAACTGACCTGTTACACTACCCCATTGGTTAGTCTTCTGAGCTTTCTCTATTTCCATATTTACTTTATCAGCCATCTCTTCGTCTTCATCCCAAAATTCAGAACAAGATGCTGCAGCCTCATATTCCCATATTTCCCCTTTTTTCAGAGACGGACTGAGATGAGTTTTTTGCTGAGAGTCTTCACCGCTTTTACCACCAGAGCAAGACAAGTCTTTGTAATCTCCCTCTGGAGTAACATCCGGGCAAATCAAAGTAAGTTTTCTATAATATTCTTCATAACTCAGCTGTCCCTCAAAATTGTAATGAGCAGCATTATGAAGTTTCTCATTCTGAAAACAGTGCTCCCGGATTGTAACATCACTGGCCGTAGTAAGGGCTGCCCTGTTCGGATACGGCGGCACTCGCTGATAGGGATGCTTTAAAAGGATTCGGGTAACTTCTGTTTTAAGCCCCATCTCAATCTCATCTGTGGAGGATTGTTTCAACAAGTTAGGATTGTATTCAATGCGACGTTTCCCGGTCCGGAAAGGACACTTTATTTCTGTGTTCTCTTCCAGTTTGTGAGTACAGTACACATTGAATAAAAGCGGTTCATACAAAAACCACTTGTCTACAATCTTACTGATTATTTCCTTTACATCAGTCATTATTTAATCTCCGCTACAAACTTTGTCATCTTTGAATACAGATCCGGACACTCGCTGATAATGAACACAAGTGCATTCGGGTACATTGTTCCGCTGAACATATTTGCAAAATGTGCCATCGCTTCACGTAGTTTTTTTTGTTCGAGATAAGAAAAATAAGAAGCAAGATTTTCGGCCATTATTACCTTATCACCCTCTGCATATTTTTCACTTTCAAGATATACAAAGATTCCATCATTGATTGTTGCAAACTGAGGAGTCTTATAAGATTCAAGCTTGAGTCTGCTCATTTCAAAGTTATCGAGCAAAAGCTCTTTTGCAGTGAGAATGTGATTCTTATCCAGGAACTCAATGAAACGGTTTGCAGCAACTCCACCCACAATTCCAGCGATCATACTTTTGTGACTCTGCTTCAAAACAGGCTTGTCTTTTATGATTTCTGAAACACGAACCCAACCTCGGCGGTCAGGAGTTTTTTCAAGATTATCAAGTTCTTCAATTGATGACTGATTATCCAAAGCTTTTGGATTTGCAGAAATGTAATCTATAATACGGTCATCGATGCCATTCTTGTTAGCCCACAAAAGCCAGTCCTGAACACTTGGCACAAACTCGTAAATGTTAAAGCGAGAAACAAGGGCCGGATCCAGGTCTGTAAGCTGATATTCTTCTCCATTGTTTACAGCTGAAATAATGCGGCTACCTGCAGGGAGAGAACGGCCCGCAAGTTTACGATTTAGGGCAAGATCCATGATAGTCTGCAAAACTTCTGGGCGTGCACGGTTCAACTCATCCAAAAACAAAACCACGGGAGTATCATCTGTCGGAAACCAGTAAGGAGGCATGAACTCTGTGTGTCCAGTCTCTTCGTTTTTATGAGGAATACCAATAAGGTCTCCCGGGTCACTCATCTGGCCTAAAAACAATGACACAACCTTGCAGCCCTTTGCAGTATAAAACTTCTCCAATATCTGAGACTTTCCGATTCCGTGCTTTCCCATAAGCATAATATTCTGAGTACTTGGAGTTTCTTCCAATATCTCCAAAAGCAAATTACCATCAATTCTTACTGACATATTTCTAATCCTCCATTCATTTTCTATAATTTAATCACATGCAGATATCATTTAGTGATAGGCTTAAAATTGTTTTCAAATAAATTAGTTAATACTTCCGGATTCTCAAAAAAGTCTTTGTGATAAATCCGGACAACTTTTCCATTTTTCAAAAATGACGAATACAAAGCTTTCTGTACAAACGATGCATGGTCGCTTTTGTCATTTTGAAAATAAAGAGCCCGGATTGAAGACCTGGCTATCTCTATAGATTTTGAATTAATCTTTTTCGAACACTCTTCTATATGCTTTGTTTCTGCGGCTAAGGCTTCAAACTTTTCTTTTTCACTGTTGAAAATCACATCAAACAATTTCACAATGATATTTGTAACCAGCACATATTCTTCAAGCATGAATTGTTTTAATAGTGGATCATATGGAAAAATACGCAGAGTAATATCCTTATTACAAATTACAATAGAAAGCTCATCTGCTTTCGTTTTCTTTTTTCGATCAAAACAAATCCTTAAAATAAATTCTGTTCTGCTAGGTCCGTTTGTCTCTGTTACAGAAATTCCGTATTTTTTGCAAAGCTCTGAAAAATTTCTTCGACAGTAATCAGACACATCTCCCACACTAAGATTTACTGGAACCATAAAATATCCATATTGATAGGTGTAGTTCTTGAATAAAGCCTTAAACGTATTATTCCAGTATTCCCCATGAATGTGGTTTATGAGCTCTGTTTTCTCACGGTCTAAAATCGAGGCCAATTCTCTTTCGCTTTTCATTCCGTTTCCTTCCTGCAATAAAGTTTGTCTTCGATTTCCATTTCATGAGGTGTCTTAAAAAGCTTGAGTACGTCCGAGGAATCTATGCTGAAAGGCTTATGATAAATCTGGATGTGATACTTTTCGTCTTTCGAAATCCGGGCAATAATATCGCTCTTCAAACGATTCTGATTGATTTTATAATCCAGACATTTCTCTCTTAGTACTGAATTACATAGAGCCAGAATTGAAGCTTTTACAATATCTGCAGTTTTAAGATTTAGATAAAACTTGTCACGGACTTCCTCTGTCTTTTCTATAAGAGGTTTTATATCAATGTTGATATAATCCTGTATCCATTTCAAACCTCGCTCCCAATCGGATGCAGCAAAACTTCTGGAATTGATATGAGGAACAGAAACTGTAAAATCATTCGTCTTCTTGTCTATTCCGACATAAATCGGAAAAGGAACAATCGAAATGTAATAGTGGTTGTTATGAGAGTATGCCGAATATTTAAGGCCGCTTTTCTTTGCAATAGATTTTATGCCTTTCTTCAACTGAGAAAGAACATCTGTAGAGGATTCATTCAGTGGCTTATATTCTTCCTGAAGAATACAAAGCTGAAAATAAGCCTGTTTCCAGAATTCACCCGAAATCTGATAAATTAATTCATTGAGTTCCGTGCATGGTTCATCGTTCTCATTCATGAGACCAATATAACTAGCCGGGCTATCATATAATGATATTCGTAAATAGATTTTATTATTTATTCAAAAAAACTCTATGCCAGTTATCCATCAGACTTCTGATATTATCTTTTCCTACTACATTTGAACTTTGAATATCATACTGCGGGATATCCAGATTATGCTGCTGACAATAATTCACCAGATATTTTGCACAATCATACCCAGTCTTTTCAGACCCCAAATCATGATCAAAACAAACGATATCAGGTAAACTATTTGTTTCAATATGAGAACAAAACTCTTCATATGATTTTACCCAGGTAATGTCATATTCTTCGGTCAAAAAGTCTTTTGGATTTCTATAATCATCCAGCCATAAAAGTTTTTTCACAATATCTTTCTCCTACCCAAAAAACATACGATAATATCTTTCTGCTATTTTCTCGCCAAAGGCCGCAGATAATTTTGCCATTACACTTTCTTTTGAAATTGTTTCCTGTGAGAATTCCTGAGACTTGATATCGAAAATCTGCTTTTGCGTTTGCTTGTAAAACTTACTGAATTCCAAAAGTGACATTGCATTACCCGGCAAATCCTCTGTATCAATAATATCAAAAACGAGATGTAAATTTGAATCAGCTGCAATCAAAGTATTTTTTCGATTCGAGCTTAAATCCTTTTCACTCAAGACTGCATAATCACCAAGACAGCATTCGGTATGCCCTACAATCTGAGTTTCATAAAATGCATCCGAAAGCAAAGCCTCCGGACGAATCCAAAGCGGTCCCTGAGTTATCTCGTTTCCAGAACCACTCAAAAATCCATACCAGTCTAAAAGCTCTTCAAAGTCATATTTGAAGTCTTTAGTCTTTGGATCAAACGAAAGCTTATGCCACTGCTCGTTCAAAAAGGAAAGCGACCACTGATTTTCCTTAATACCAAAAACGTTGAGAATAGAAGTAACCCAGGTACGTGAAAATCCTGCATGAGAAAAAACAAGACGGTCTCCTGGACAGTTAGATTTACACTCAAAAGCAAGATCTAGAATATCATGATTTTCCGTAAGCAACTTTCTGATTTCCGCAACATGTTCATCCTGATGCCCAGATACATCAGCCCCATGAGTTGTCATGCTCAGATAACTCCAGTCATGATTACCTAAGAGCAGTTTTCTGTGAGCTGTATCTTCGCGAATAAAATCACAAATAGCCTTAAAGTTATCTCCCTGATCCGGCCATCTATTTTCCCAGCAATCAAAATAATCTCCAAGAAAAACTACATAGTCATACGTTTTTGCTGGAAGCTTCTTTATAGTTTCCCATTCATGAGAACCGTGAACATCAGGAACAATTAAAATCTTCATAATATTCATTCCTCTTTACTTTTTCTTAAGAACAGAATAACAAACATAATTATCATAGAGTGATATTTAAAAAAAAATTTTACATATTTTTTTCTAATAAACTCCCCTACCCTACTCCTCATATTACACATCGAAATTAAGCAGATAGAAACTGTACTAATATTTCTCCCCTTCTAGATGCAGATACAAACTGTAGCACTTTCCTTTGTGTTAAGATAATCCTTACAAACAGATAGAAACTGTCTAATATCATATAATTATTTTGTGCTAATCGAGTTCTTTGAACAAATCATTTAAGACAACCTGATTTGTAACACGACTGCTGTACATGTTCTTTTTAGCACCATATGTAGTAACAAATGTAATCTGAATTGTTTTCTTTGTACCAGAAACGTCTATAAAGCGACTAATTTTTCTACGAAGATTTTGCTCGTAATCCTTACGATCTATCATCTCAGGAGAAGCCACAAGGCACCGGGCTTTTTGGTCAGATTTGTAAGTTAAGCCTCCATCAAACTTTTTCAAATCTATAGACAGGAGCGGGATCCCCCGCAGGCGCTACTCTGTCATGAGTTCGCATTTTCTGCTGCATGTGCCTTTTGTTATCAAGATGCAAATTAGCTCTCATAGATTACCAGTCTATTGCTTTAATTGCTGTACGCATCTTTATACAAGGTGCATCAGGGTTACCCCTAAGGTACAATTCCTTTTCAAAATTGCTGCCTGCACCTTTAATTTTTTACGCTACTAATTTATCAAACTCGGCATATGGTTCAAGTATCTGAAGCATGAACTCGTATGGAGTTACAACCTTGAGGTCTCCGCTTACTACATCTGCAAAGATGTTTGCTGATGCACCGCTTACCAGTTTTACGCCCTTTTCGTTCATAGTAACAGGAAGGTGTGTATCGCGGGCTTCTACGTTCCAGAATACGATTTCCGGAAGTTCATAACCGGCAGCTTCAAACTCCTTTTTGTAGAATTCGAAGGTTGATTCCTTTGATGAGCAACAGTCGAATTCCATATCAGAAATAATCAGAACACGTTCTATCATTTCCTCTTTTGGAACATTACCACTCTTTGCTACATCAAGGATAAGGCGGTAAACCTTACCGATATCAGTGTTAGAACAGTCATTAAACTTTGAAATGAAGTTCAACTTCTTCTGCAAAGTATCTGCGTTCTCAGGCACCTGAACGAGTCTTGGTTCAGAGCTGAAGGTGATAAAGCTGTTCTTATATGCACCATCAAGCTGTTCTGCAAAAAGCAAAGCCAAAGATGTAGCAATATTGATTGCGGCAAAATCTCCAGAACCATACATAGATCCAGAACCGTCGCGAACAACAATGGTCTTAGAATCAAAGCTTCCACGGTCCAAAGCCTTCCAGCTTGCTTCCAAAGGAAGGGCCTTCTCATCCGGAAGGCATCTGGCACCAGACCATCCAGCCATAAATGGAGCAACAATCTGATAAGGATAAAGGGTCTTAGTATTAAGCTTTACCCTCTCCTCTTCAGGAATCTCTTCACCACGAGCAAGCTTGTCTGCCTGTTCAACTACCTTGTTCAAGAAGCTCTTATAGCGTTCCTCATCGTTACGCATAAAGGCCTTCTTGTAACGAAGCATAGCCTGGCTTGGCTGCTTAGAATAATCAAAGGTATAATCCTTGCGACGAAGGTTATCTTCAAGAATCTTGATTTCCTTACGAAGTGCAGAACACAACTTACGATATTCAACAGCCTTCATGCCAAGAGCTGCCATTATGATTTTTGCTCTGGCAACACTTTCCTTAGAAGAAGTGTTGATAGAAGGAAGCCACTTTCCAAGCAAGCTTACTTCTTTACCCTTATCCATTGCTTTCTTATCTTTTTCAATCTGACTTTTAATCAAAGCGATTGCATCATCCTTTACCGGTGTATCAAGCAGAACAAGAAGGTCATCCCAACGACCGTATTCAGGAACAGCGTAAACAATCTGCTTGGCCATTTCAGGATAGAACTTAGCAAGCTCCTTCAAAAGCACGCGGAAGCTGTTTCGTTCACCAAGACCACCGCGGATGTTACGCATATAAAAAAGAATCTTAATTGCAACTACAGGATTCTCTGCGTAGGCCTTTGCAAAAAGCTTGTCCAAATCTTCAAGATTTCTTCTCATACCACCACACAAAGAAAAGAAATCAAGACAAGCAGAACCTGTAGACTTATAAGCCAAATCACCATTCTCGGTACGAGCCACGTTCAACTGCATTTTCATTGCCTGTAATGCGTTCATTTTATTCCTCTTAAACTTCACGTTAGTGACGTGCCATGGATGGCACGAATCGCAGTTTCAACGAAACTGCTGGAATATAAATTGCATGGAGGCAATTTATATTCCAGATCTCCTTGAGGGGAGAAGTCTCTCCCCTACGCCGCACTTCGTTGCGTCGTACCCCTCTCAGCGGGGACACCCCGCAACGCCCCGCTGTACGTATCCGGAAAAATCATAGATTTTTCCGAGACTCGCTAAAAACAGTCCACCGGACTGTTTTTGCCCTGCTACGCAGTGCCGCTCCCTAACTGCCAAAACAAGATGTGTGTTCTTTCGAACATAACTAGACCACGGCTCATCAAATTGAGCTACGGTCAACATGTAAAAATCATGCAGTACACATCTTTTACAAGGCACATTTCTTTCAGTGCTCTACCAATTGAGCTATGGGGCCGTAATTGGCCCCAGATGGAATCGAACCATCAACACCTGGCTTTCAAAGCTAGACGTTTGCTGTACGTGCCTTTTAGCTGCCTGTAGGAATCGAACCTGCCTAAAATCGAAGAGCCGTTAAAAAAAATGCATTGCATTTTTTAGGCTCATCGAAATATCGGCTCGCGAGATTAATCGAGCGCCGTCTCTTGATTACAAATCAAGTGCATAACCAACCTGCCCAAGCAGCAAACAACAAGACGCGAACTGCCTTAGCCTGGCAGTCTTAGGCATGTTGTAATTATTCTTATCTCAAACCTGTTGCTGCACGCGTCTTTCGAATTACAAACCAAGAAAGTCAATTGCCTCCAGTTACACAAATAACTGCTTTTGTGCAAGCTAACTTTTGGTAGGTTTGCAATTCATATTTTAATCATAATAAGCTTTTTCAAATTTGTAATTAAAGTTGTAGTTTATAAAGTTCAACTTTAATTCCTACGCTCAGGCATAGCCTTCACGAGACATTCTTTCGATGAGTTCGAAATCACCGGAGCATTTTGCCGGCTACGCCGTCGCTCCCTACCTTTATGGCTTTACTATAGCAGAGGCAAATTCAATTATCACGGAAAATTTGGTGCGAAAAGAAGAAATAAATTTATTTTCTTTTCATTAATTCAATCTGTTTTGAAATCCGTTCCTGTATAAGATTCCTAAAACTTTCCGGTTCGAGAACTTTTACCATAGGACCAAAGCTCAAAACTCTGACAACAAGTTCTGTTTCATCGAAGCTGTCATAATTTAGAGTAAGCTGGTAAACATCATCGCTGATTTGAACGGCACTCTTTTCGAAGTGGGCAAAGGCAAGCATTACTCTTTCCATTGCTTTTCGCTCGTCATAGATTTCGAGAGTTACACTTGTTCGTCTGTTATCTGGTAAGTCTTCTTTGGAAATATCATCAACCTTTGAATTTTCTGTCAATTCACAGGAATTGATTCTTGCGATGTTTAATATTGAATGCCGATTCTTGACCTTTGAGATGATACGGAATTTATCATCCTTTTCTGAGTATTCAATTTTATAAGGAGCACAGATAAATCTTTTTTGCTGACCAAAACGACCGGTATATTCTACGCATATTGTCTTTTTCTGATGAATAGCTTCTAGTGCAGTTCGGAAGTTTTTGATGTAATCCGGATCGTCATAGGGGTCTCCATCAGAATATTTATCATACAGATAATAGTCGTTCTCATTAAAAAGTGCTTCCACATCCTGGAGCTGATTTTTAAGACGCTCAAGAACCTCATCACTTACAAAAAGACGGATTCGCTTATCATTGCAAAGAGCTTTAAGCCATCTCTTCTGCAGAACCGAAAGAGGCATTGTAGGAATGTTCTGAATATTTGTACTGTAATCTTTTTTTATTAGAGGCCACTTTCCAGTCTCTAAGGCGCTGCCAATTGTCATAAAGCTTTCAGGGAAGGCAGATTCTTTTACAATTTTGAAGAGCAAATCAGAATCCAGTTTCCCCTGCTGGCTGCAGGAGATTATTGAGGCAACGGTGTTGTAATAGGCACTGTATATTTCACTGAATAGCATCGTCTGCCTCCTCTCCTTCACCAGAATACAATCGATACATTTTACGAATATCGCCATAGAACCGTCGAGCAATATATTTTTCAGAACAATCAAAGAAAGTAATCCTACAAATAAAGCTTCTTGCCCAGGGAATTATTTCCTGAGGATCAAAAACATCTGCATCAAACTGAGCATTATTATCATCAAGCAGCGTTACAGTGCCGCAGCGTTTTTCCCGCATAAGACGCTGATAAATGAACTTCTCTTCCTCTTCAAAATGAACACGGAAGGTTACATGCACAGTTGTTGTATCACGGCATTTTTCAATGCCTGCGAGTTCTAAACCGCTAAGATTGCGCGGTTTAGAACATCGTTCTTTCAAAGTCACCTCGGAAAATTGCAATTTTCCGAGGTCCCCAATTTTATGCTTTTTATTCTGCTTTAATGCCACACCCCAGATGTGATTTCGGAGTTCTTCAAACTCTGCCCTCTTCTGTTCAAAACCAGCATACTCGCCGCCAGTCGTCATACCAATTATGTAATCAAATCGAAGAGCGAGAAAAAATTTACCTCTTGGACGATATGCCATCAAATACATACGTCCACCCTGAGTACTCTGATAAATCATGAGTGGAATCACTTCATTGGGGAAAGTTCTGTCGTCTTCTGCACGCCGCTGTTCAATTGTAAGATAGCGGTGCTCCCGGATTGCTTCAAAAACCTGTTCTACAAAATCAGATTCAATTGAGGATGTGATGTAATGATGCTTAAATTGGAATACCTCGCTTTCTTTCTGAACATCACCAGGAAGTTTATCAAAGAGGAAGCTGCCCGTAACACCACATGGAGCAATCTCAGAAAAGAATGAAAGAGCATCTTCCAGACCGTCCAAATCAGTCATCGGATTGCGGAAATAAAACATTGTCTTTCCATCTTTTTCCGATGAGATTAAACCTAATTCTTCATATTCTTTCAGTTTCTTTCTGAGACTAGATTCTTCTGGCAATATTTCAGACGAGAAATCATTAAGATAGGTATCATTAATTTCGTCAAGCAACTGATTTAAGGTCTTCTTCGAACCATCCGCCAGAATATCCATCAGCATAAAATGAAGCGAGATATCCATTGCAGTAAAGGATTTTGCCTTGAAGATTTTATACAGAGGATTATGAGTAGTATGACGGCTGTCAATTGAAAGAAAAGTTACCTTACCGTTTTCATCCGGCCGGAAGGTCATATAGCCGTCCAGATAGTTTTCCAGACGGCGTTTTTCATCATCATAAGTACGCGGACTCTTACCAAAAAACTGATCCCTCGTTTTAAATCCATAGATATAAAAACTGCGGATATAAGTTCTGAGAGTATCTAGATTTTTTATCAGCTCCGAGTATGCCATAAGATTACTTGTAAAGTTTAAACACAGCCGTAGGAGATTTTGGGCTTCCTTCTCTGACTATTTTTCCTTCTTTAATTAGAGGATTGATTATTTCTTCAAGAAAACGGCTTCTGCTTTTATAAGAAGTTACAGCCTGTAATTCTTTTGCGGATCTTGGACTTTCTTTTAAGAGCTTAATTATTTTTTCAGTATCGGATAGCTCTACAAAAGTCTCTTCTGCTTGGTATAATTTATCAAAAAGCCTTAAATCAAGGAATCCTGGATAAATCATGACACATGGCTGTTTTTCTTCTGAGGAATCTTTATAACTTTCTATCATTGTCTGAAAGCCTGTTCCTCCACGCTCCATCAAATTTGCAACATCAAGACAAGCTGCTATTATCGTATTTCTTCTGATTGAAGGAATAGCTCCCAACGGATATTCATTATAATCTTTTGGTAAAAGCCATGAGCCTGGTGAAACTATATCTATTCTGTCAGAATAAATATCAACATCAATTTGAGTTCCGTAAATTGAATAGTCGCGGTGAGCAATAGCATTTACCATTGCTTCACGGATAGCTTCTTTTGGATATGAACGGATTTCTTCTCTGCCACCATCTGGAGTCTTTTTCCAGCCTGTTTTGGTATTGCGCTCAATAAACTGCAGTACCAGTTTTAACCCTTTTGATAAGGGACCTTTTATTTTTTCACTATCAAGAACAGTTCCTGTTTTATCCTTTCCACGCCACAAGCGGCAACAAATGAGAGAATCATCTTCTGAATAATCATCCTTAAACATCATTAAGCCGGATTTTGCAAAGCCGTCTTTTGAGATTATTTCTTCATTTTGAAGTTCTTTTACAGTTGGAGCTGATTTATCGTTTCTAAATTCTTTGCATAAATCAATGAAATTGGACCAATTATCTTCTGAGTAAATGACATCTGTTGTTTCATTATCAACACCGAATTTTCGTTTTGAAAGAGAAATAATATCTTCCGGAGTTGCAGGAGTAGAATTCCCATCTCCACGAATATAAACATTTTCATTAAAGTCTCCTTCACGATATCTGACAATGGAATCAGCAGAAAAGACCTTGATGGCAAGAACAAATTTTTCAGCATTATCATCAACACTTCTCATTCCATATGTCATTTTTGCGTGAGGAAAAATATGACGGTCATTTATCAATGAAATAAGATTTTTTGTCTTGTCTATTTCTTCTATCGAAAGGCCAAATGCATCCCGATTATCCGATACTCCAACAAAGATATAACCACCTTCACCATTTGCATAAGCAACAATTGTTTTTGCCCATTTTAATGGCTCACTTGGATTCAATATTGCCTTGAATTCATACTTTGTGTCTTCTGCCAAGATATCTGAATACAGTTCATTTATTTTCATAGTCTGACCTCTCTGCTTGTATTATAACGAACATTGCCAAACATTGCCAATACATTGCCCGACATTGCCAACACATTGCCAAAAGCAATATTAAGTCCGAAATCTATTAATTCTGCCTGTGAATATTCAAAGAAATTATTTTGCAAGTTCCTTATAAGCTTCCATATTTTGATTTAAAAGCGTATCGGAAGTAGCAAAAAGGTTATCATCAGTAATAGTATCAAAAGGCTTGTCTTCGTTTCGTTTAAAATCCTCTTTATTCACTACTACCGGATAAGAGTCGTACTGACGGCAGCCGGGTGTTGGAATAAGGGCCGAACGCTTTATGATGTTGTTTCCATCCTTACTTTTGTGGCTGGAATCGTTTGCTACAAACTCGTCTACATAATCTGAAAGATTTGGTTTATCAGCTTCCTCATAAACCACTTTAAGAAAGTTATTCGGATTGAAAGTGAGACATTCTTTTCGAACCAATGTATGATAACCGCCACTTGTTTTGACAATTGCAAAGTTACCAAGACCAAAAAGCTTTTCTCCTGCCCTGTGAAGTGCAGTATATGCTTCTTCGAAAACTTCGGAAGTTCGACATTCCTTTTTGATATCCATGTCAAAATCTAACCAGATACGGCGGCTTGTGTGAGAGGCATGACAGCTTTTCATGTGCTCAAAGACCTTAGGCATTTTTACCAGATGATCCTGAATCCCAGGCTTAGAACCTCGAAGAATTGCAGTAGTAAGATTTTTGCGCTCCTTGTTGTAATGCTCAAAGGTATCTTCAATACAATCAATTTCGTTTGTAGGATTCACTACAGAATAAACAACCATTGCATGTTCTGGATAAGGGACTCCGGCTGGAGTCAAAAGAGAACGTTTATCACAGTTGTAAGCATAAAAGGCCTGTCTGTAGATATCGAAATTCCATTCCTGCTTAAGACCACCTTTACAGCGAATCAATTCCTCGCGCATCATTTCACCGCGGGCACCAACCTTTGTATATTCGCGTTCCTCGTCCGTAAGCTTCTTACCACGACAAGCAAGCATAATCATATAAGTTTCATATTCGAGAGGCTTTTGAATGATATGATTAAAGAACCAATGGAGTTCTTCTTCATCTAAAATCATGTTGTAATATTCAGCCATTGTTTCCTCCTGCAATATCAAAAAATAATTGATTCAGTTCTTCGAAATCACCTTGCTTATCTTCCCAATCAGCAATTCCGTCTTTTATAATTGCAATCCGATTAGCAAAGAAGATTTCGTGAGCCATAATTCTTTTTCCTTTTGTACGTTCACTCTGAGTTCTCTTCTTCTCACATATATCATTCTCAATATCTGATTGGCAAAAATCATCTTCTAGTTCTGCCAGAAACTCTTCTTCCTCAGGACTTATTTCCGCTTCAACAAGCTTAGAATACTCAGTTGGAGCTGGGCTTTTCTGATAGAAAACATATGAGGCAGCAAGAACAGCCCGGTAAACATATGTATATTTTTTATAAACAATCTCAGTACCAACAAAATCTCGTTTTATTATGCTTTCAGCCAATCCAATATAATGATGAATCATGGCTTTAAGCTTTACATAATCATTCATCACTGCCCTAACCTTTTCCCAAGCCTCTGAAGTCCTGTAAACTATCGGCGAATCAGCCCATTCAAAAATCACCGGATTCGATTTATAAAGCTGCTTACAAAACTTCTTCAAATCCCAGCCGTTGATGTCGTATATTTCATTAAGTTCAGCATCTATAAAGTCTGGAAGTTCTTTAACGCGTAGATAATCCTGTACCGGACGAACAAAAATAAAACGTACATCATAATCAGAATCAGGACTAGCAAAGCCCCATGCCCGGCTTCCACTTTCGCAGGCATAAATAATGCGGATATTCTCGCGTACTTCAATTTGAGAAAGTTTTTCTTTTATAGAAAGAGTGATTTCATTTTCTTTCATTTTAGCCTCACATCAACTATAACTTCTGCCTTTTTAAAAAGCATTAAAGTCATACTTGAATTTATCAATTGAAGAATGGGGAATCACGGAAAATTTGGTGCGAAACTCTTACCCCTCAAAACTCTTATTAAACTTTTCAAACTTCTTGTAAGTTTCGATTGCGAGTTTTTCTGCATCAGCAAAGCTTTCGTGTAGAATCGCTTTGCCGTTGCAGTTGCGAACTTTGTACTTATCATCTTTTGTATGCTCAATCATAGGAACATGCTCGTGATCACAAACTGAGTACCACTTGCCATTTATTAATTCCTTTTTCCATTTAAATGAATTTTTCATATACTCTCCAATTAATGTTGGTAAAGTCTAAAAAATTGCTCCAAGTCTTCGCAATTTTTCTTAACGACTTTGCTATTTCTAGATTTGAAATTGTTCTTCATTCCACTACTCCATTCATGCTGTCTTTTCAGCGTTATAAATCTTGATTTCGATATTTGATGAAACAACTATTTCAGAAATGTTTACATCAAACAGATAAGAGAGGACAAGAAGATTATCGATTGTTGGAGCGTTCTTACCCTGCTCCCAGGCATAGATTGCCTGAGGATAATCAAAACCGAATATCACCTGCAGTTCGTGAACAGAGTATCCCCGTAGTTTTCTGAGTCGTTTGATTTGGGCACCAGTACCCTTTAAGTCTATAACTGGTCTTAAGAAAGTCTTGATAGTCTCCATTGGTTTAATCTCCTTATCACAAAAATTCTTTGGACATACATCTCTTTTGTAAATCCATTCTGATCGTCTGCTGTAGCTTTTCCATTTATGCCTGTAATTACTGGAAGCGCATATGTAGACAATGTCGTTCGGGTGGCTTTTGTATAATCGCCGCGAGTCAATGTTGTCATAATTGCAGATGAAACTTTTGCGTTATCAATGTAACTAGCGAACATATGCGTTCTCCTTCATTAAGATAAATGGATGCCAACGGCACCGTTTGAATTTTTGCGTCAGGCCTGTCATAACCAATAAGACGCGAAATTTGTGTTTTGTATTAAAATCTTATCACAGAAATCAATTTAAAGCATTAAAGTTGTAGTTTAAAAATCTTCAGACCAATAATCCTCTTCGAAATCTGAGTAAAAAGGTTCAGAAAACCATTTGCATTATAATAATTAGGATAATATCCTTCTGCTCTACATTTTCAGTATCTGCTCAAAAATTCTGAAATTACTATCATCACGTGGAGAACAATAAACTGCAAATTCTATGATTTCAAAAGCATTCTGAAATTCTCCCATTAACTGTTTATAAGCTCCTGCAACCACTTCCGGTTTATTCATAAAAGCACCGCAGCCAAATGCTCCTAAAATCACAACCTCGTTTTTATCTTTAGCAGCAGCTTCCAGAATCTTTCGACCACGTGTAATATGAATCTGCTCCAATTGTTTATCTGAAATTTTAATTGCCTTATTGCCATCACCAGAATTATAAGAATTACTTGGACGTTCTCTAAGATTTGGAGCAGCGCACGTTATTACATTTACCTTTTTCCATTTTTTCTCAGGCATAATAGTTGGATATGCTGTATCGGATTTGAAAATAACCACATCCGGCGTATAAATTAAATCATCATTATGAATAGGATTTGCAGCATGTCTGTGAGGAAGATAAAACTTTTTCCACATATCTTCTTCTGTTAAATTATAATAAAGTGTAGAGCAACGGCACAAACATTCTTCCTGAGCAGAAGAGCCATTCACTACCCCACCACCGGGATTACTTGCCGAAGCAAAATTCAAGACTGCAACTTTTTTATCTGCATACGCCATTGCAGCTTCAAAGGTTCTCTTCTTAGATACAACGATTTTAGCTGGCTGTTCATAAATATTTTTTTCAGCACTAATTTCTTCATTCTCTAAAATCAATTTCTGTTTTGAAGAGGAATCTTTCCAGGCTTTCAACAAAACAGGATTTGTCTTACATAATTTTTCTGTATCCCTGAATATTTCAATGTTTTCTTCTCTGCTCATTTTAGCCCCCGATAATATCAGATATTTTTCATATTATTTTAACATACCTATTTCATTTTGAAATTAAAGTATTAGTTTAATTTAATTTCACATGAGTTGTGCTAAAATAATCTGATAAGGGAGACTTCTTTTGAAAGTTCTAGTTGTTCCAGATGTTCAATTATATTTCTGAGGAAGAGCAAGAGATGAATTTATCAGATCGAGCAGACTTACACCCAAAGAATCTGAGATTCTAACTAACTCTCGCCTCTATTCCAACCTTTACAGCGAAGAAAATAGACTGCAGAATGCATATACATTAAAGTCTTGCTTGAATCTGTTAAAAATGATTTTTCCATGCTAAAATAATTGCATGGAAGATATATTTAACGAAGATGAATTTTGGAAAAGTCTTGAACAATGGATTTCCTTTTATGAAATACCATTAATGGTATGTGAACCTCTTGCTCCTTGGGGAGTAAGTGAGGAAGATAGGGAATACTATACATTAATACGAACGCTTACAGAGAAAAAGCACCATTTCCAAAATGAACTCGCAACATTAATGCGGGAAAAGAATATTACTAAAAATTCAGAACTTTACAACTCTGTAAATATGAGTTGTGCTTTATTTGGAAAAATCATGAAAGCAAAAGATGGATATGTACCAGATAAAGAAACGGTTTTTAAATTGTGTATTGCATTACATTTGACAGTTAAAGAATCTGAAGAATTGCTATCGTACGCAGGCTATAGTTTTAATCCAGATTCGAAAAAAGATATTATTGTAAAATTCTTTATCGAAAATCAAAAATTTGATAAAGCTGCTCAAATGAAAATAGATGAGTTTTTAGACCGTTATAATGAAAAACCACTTTTTTCATGTAATTAAACGCAGCGTTTAACTTTAAACTTCAACTTGAATCTACACTTACCTTGTAATCAAAACTTTACGGAGGTAAGTGCTATGAATCGCTACATTGAAGAAAACAAGATTGTTATTCACCCTATGATCAACCTGGTAAAGACAGGTCAGAATATTAAGAGCATGAGGGAAGAAAAAGGTATGTCTGTTCAAAAGCTTGCAGATTTTATGGAGTTTGAAGCAGTCCAAGCCGTGTACAACTGGCAGAGTGGAAAAACCTTACCTTCCCTTGAAAATCTAAAAATCTTAAGCGAACTCTTTAACAAACCAATGGATGAGATTTTGATTTTTGAATAAGAACTGTAATTTCCCAAAATAATTCAAGCATAACTTTAATTACTTTTGAGAAAGATACTCTTATCATATAAGTATGGAAATCTTAGATAAAATTTTGGAAATTAATACTTATACTGAACTCGTCAGCTATTTTAAGGAAGTAATCAGTCAACTGGGAAAGACTCGTATAAAGGCTCTTTATCATACAAGTGGCATGAGTGATTTTATCGATGGAGAACTCTACATTGTTTTTGAAGATAATCGGGCTCTTGTTATTGCAAATAAACTTACAAGCTTTGGTTGTTATGAATTCCAGTCGAAATACAATATCTGGTATAATGCACATTTTCCAAAGCGTGAAAATGAATTTACTATAAAAGTGAAAGGAAAAGATATTGAAACTTTTCGCGCAATTCCATTCTCTGAAAGTTTTCGAACTCATCCAAGCATAGAGGAATACGCCCCAGATGGCGGAGATTATTATTCAAGAGCAGGATTATTTCTTAACACAGGAGATATTCTTTCCTTCTATGGATACAGTGCTGAAATGGACGGCTACATGGGATTAGACTATGCAGAAAGAAAACCAGTAATTCTAAGAATTAGTCCTGATTTCGATTCAACTTTTCATTCAAATTACAACGAACACTTTTCATATAATCAGGATGTTTTTATCAAATATAAAAACTACGGTAAGCTAATAGTGCCTGGTATGAAGGAACTCATAACTGAATACACAACCCTAAAACAAAATGTCTTGAATTCCGGAACAGATAATCCATACATGGATGAAGAAACCAGACAATACTTCAAAACCAAAAGCCGTGAAATCACAGAGCTTATTCAGCAAAAACTTCCCAAACGCTACAGAGTTATTCCTGATGACTCTTGGGAAAGTTTCCTTTGATTCAATTAGTGTTCTAATTACAAAACCGTCGATGTTAAAAAAGTGTCGTCCTATTCCATTTTGGTTAAATGTGATTTATAATAATTGCATATCTGGGAACAACAGAGAAATCCGCTAACCTAGGTAAAAGCACAGCTCCCACAAGGGTGTATAAATCGAGAAACTCTTGTGTATATCCATACTTGGCGATGACCGCATTTATGGTTTCTGTTACTTGTAGGCTCGAAGCTATTCTGCCCTGGTATGTGCGGATGAACTGCTTCGAGCCTATTTTGTATAACTGCCCTTCGAAAATTGCCACGTTTGTACTATAGCTGTAGAACGTCTGACAATTTTGGAAGGTAGGTATTCACAGAAAAAGAAATACCTTATTTAGAAGGAAAAATGAAACAAAAATTATTAAATTTTATCTTGCCTTGTGCCCTGGCAATCATCAAAAACTAAGCAAATAATGCGACTTCTTTTGATTTCTAATTCATAATCTCCAGCGACACCGCTGCTTCCCAGCGGCTGCCTTTTCGTTCAAAAATGGTGATGTTATTTACAGGGAACGTTTCAACAAGATTCAATTCGTTCATCACTTCTATTGCATCTTTTGTAACGCCTGCAGGAATATCACGATTACTGACTGTCAGATGCGGAGTAAACGGACGCTGATCTTTTTTGGTACAAGCAGGAGCGGCTTTTATTACTGCTGAATAAACAGCGTCACGCAAAACTGTCCACTTTTCATCCTTTTCAACTTTTGCAAAAAGAGTTCGATCGCCAAATGCATCGAAATTATTAATTTTTGCAGAAAAGCTCAAGCCGGCTGGTAACACATCTTGCTCGATTGCTTTTACTAAGTCTTCTGTTGAATATTGGTCTGGGAGTCTGAACGGCGGAATCAAGGTTACATGAATCGGTGTCAAATGCCCGGAACGACAGCCGTATGCTTCATTCATATAGCGTCGACAGTCTTCAAGTGTAAGTGTAATGTCCTCTGGCGTAAGAACTCCAATAAAATGTGTCTGCTGTGGAAGATTTTGTTTTTTCATATTTTCTTAATTATAACATAATCTGAAGCTTTTGAATGTAAAGTTATCGTTTAATTCAAGAGTACTACATATTGGCAAATTTACAGCATATTTGCCAATATGTAGTATAAACCCAAGAATAGAATTTTGTATAATCAAAACACTATGGTAGAATAATTAGATTTCCAATAAATATGAGGTATAAAAATGAAACTCTTCGGTAACAGAAAAAAGAAGGAAACTACCGTACAATTCGATCCCGAAACTCAGTATGCCGTAATCCGCTCTTCAATCTGCACCGGAGAAAAAGTCGCAGGCTTTAAAAACAAAACAGACGGCCACTTCACCGAAGTAATGCTCATCCGCTCTGCCGCTGATGAAAAAGAATTCAAGGAAACCTACGGAGTGGATTCTTTGAAAGTTGAATACTAGCGGGGAATACAAGAATCGAACTGGTATAGGCGGATTAACAGTCCGCTGCACTAACCATTGTGAGAACTAATTATCCAGAACTACAATCTTCTGATTTTTGCTCTTAGGCTTTTCTGGTATTGTATATTTAAGTTTGCCCGCATCAATCAAAGGAAGTCGGATTCCTGCATACGTGCCTCCTAAATCAGCGGTTTTACGAAAATATTACACATTTTACGAAAATATACTACGAAAATATACAATTTTACGAAAATAAATTACGAAATTATTTTGTAATTTCCAAATATGCAAACAACGCGAAGCGGAGTATTCGAACCATCAGAGTCCCTGATAAATCTCGCCGGTTTAGCAAACCGGTACCTTAAACCACTCGGACACAACTCCAGATTATAGTCTGCACCAGAATCGAACTGGTATTTTCTGATAGAAAGTCAGATGTGCTGACCATTGCACCAGCAGACCAGATATAGGGAGATACCTGAGATTCGAACTCAGAATGCCTGCTCCACGGGCAGGAGTGTTACCTTTACACCAGTAACTCCATAAAAGAGAACCTGATGGGAATCGAACCCACGATCACGGTTTTGCAGACCGTTGCCTTAACCAGCTTGGCTACAGATTCTACGAGCCCGGAGAGAATTGAACTCCCGTGAGTAGTTTTGGAGACTACCGTTCTACCACTGAACTACGGACTCTAATGCTTCACGCACTCAATACTTCCCTACCCTCTTCAGCAATATCTACCTCAATCATTTTTGTAACTACGATCTCATCCATAGTTACGCCAAGTATCTGTGCAAGCACAACAAGGTTGTCGAGTGTGGGCATGTTCTTTCCTGCAAACCAGTTGTAAATAGTCTGCACATATGGAAAGTCCATGATGAGCTGCAACTGACGGGGAGTAACTCCTCTCAGCTTCATTATTGTTTTGATTTTTGTACCTGTGGCCTCTAAATCCAGCACAGGTTTAAGATATGTAGTTTTCACGTTGATAACTCCTTTCAGTTCGGAGCTTCAACGCCTAAAAAGGAAGGTTACGCAGAAACTCCGCTTACAAAAATTGACTTACAGTTCGACGAACTGTTTTCATGACAGCTTTCATTCTCACACCAAGAATGTTCAGAGAAATGACATTCCGACCAGGAATGAATTCCACTATGTTCGAGACAATGAAGATTGAAATTATAACTGTTCATAGCGTTCATCTCTGAACCTCCTTTAAGTGTAAGTCAGCACAAGCCAACTTTTGCGTCGTTTCAACGCTTTGTGATTTTAATATATCATAAAAATACATTTTGTAAATTAGCGACGTTCTTTAATTTTTTCTTTCGTCTGGATTCGAACCAAAACTGTTGTCTCCAAAGGACAATGTGCTACCGATTACACTACGAAAGATTCTGCCAGGCTGGAGTCGAACCAGCGACCTCATGACCCCAAATCACGCATTCTACCATCTGAACTACTGGCAGGAAAAATGGGTAAGGTAAGACTCGAACTTACGCCGACACGCGTATGAGACGTGCATTCTACCACTGAATTACTTACCCAAAAGATAGGACATATTGGATTCGAACCAATGACCTGCCGCTTAGAAGGCGGCTGCTCTAATTCCAGCTGAGCTAATATCCTGTGATGCACAAGAAGGGATTCGAACCCTTAATTCATAAGAAAGCTGCTTTTGAGGCAACCGCGTTTTCCAGTTTCGCCACTTGTACTTATTTAGTTCTGAAGAGACTCGAACTCTTAAGCCTTTCGGCACCAGGACCTTAACCTAGCGTGTATTCCAATTCCACCACAGAACCATAACTGCCCCCGAGAGGACTCGAACCTCCATACCGAATGGCAACTGATCCTAAGTCAGCCGTGTCTACCATTGCACCACGTGGGCATAAATTATAGTCTGAACGGGATTTGAACCCGTAAGCCAAAATCAGGCAACGAATTTTAAGTCCGTCTTGTATTCCAATTCCAACATCAGACCATAAAGCGCGGAAGGATGGACTCGAACCATCGACATGCAGATTTTCAATCTGTCGCTACTACCAGCTGAGCTACTTCCACACAAAAAGTGGTAAAGGAGAATCGAACTCCCAACATCCAGTTTGGAAGACTGGCGCTCTACCAATTGAGCTATTACCACATAAATAGTTCTCCCAGTAAGATTCGAACTTACACAACCCAGATCCAGAGTCTGGCGCACTACCAGTTATGCTACAGGAGAATAAATTTAGCCCTTGTTGGAATTGCACCAACCATCTTCGGCTTATAAGACCGCTGCTCTTACTAACTGAGCTAAAGGGCAATAATTACTTTTTAGTTCAAGCTGATTTTGCCTCTCGAATATCACATTCAATTTCGATTACGTCGCGGACAATAAAATCATCTACTGTTACACCATAAACTTCAGCAATGACAATCATGTTATCAATGGAAGGGATATACTTACCCTTCTCCCATGCATAAATCGCCTCAGGACTTGAGAAATTGAAAATTGTTTGGATTTCACGAACCGAATACCCTGCACGGATTCGGCATTCTTTGATTTTGGCAGCTGTTGCTGCTACGTTGATTACTGGCTTATTAATTTTACACATCCGTTTCTCCTTAGTTCTGGGAGCCAGCGCATGTGTAAAAAAGTTTTAAGCGCTGGTCTTCCCTTCAAAATCTTCAAAAGTAGCCTGGCCCATAAAACCAAGCCCGTTAAACATTCCCTGTATCTGTCTGAGTCCCTGAGGCATAAAGCCCTGCAATGGGAGTCCAAGTGGGAGCTGAGGCAGTTTTAATGTTTGCAATTCAAATGTCTTAGAAACTGCTTTCATCTCAGTTCCTCCTTCTTAAAATACAAGGTGCTCAACGAGCACTACTTCTAAGTTTTACGTAAAAGAAACGCTTTTCTAGAAGTGATAATTAAAATATACAGCTAAAAAGTAGCTTTGTCATTCAAGTACAACTTGAGTCTCTTTCATACTTGAATGACTTTAGTCTATCAAAGTCAAATAAAATTATCACGGAAAATTTAGTGCGAAAACTAAAGCTTCCGTGCGTTTCGACCAAGTAGATCTGCTACTTTTACCTTATAGATAATCCGTTCATTCTTTGCATTTTTCAATTCTCTGAAAGGACGAATTACTATACCTTCCATCTCCATTTTTGGATTCAATTTAGATGCTGGAGCTGATTTTACAATAGCTGCAATTTCATCTAAAGTTCCAGTTGCTACAAATGGAGCTCGTTCAAACCCAAACTGTCTTGCATAAATATCTACAACTTCCTGCTTCCAGAAAACATTATCTGTTTTGTTGTAGATATCGAATGCATAGAACTTGAAATCAGATACACCATATAGGTTACTCTGAATCTTAGGTCCTAAGAGTTCTCCATGAACAAAGGCTTCTTTTTCTCCAAAAACCTGTTCAAAGATGGATTCAAATTCTGGTGTTATGAGAGCATCTAACCAAGCTTTCTTTTCACCAGTAAAGTCAGAACGTTCTGTATGCCCGCAATACGAAACATGGTTTCCATCGTAGTAAAAATTCAGATTTTCACCATCGATTTTCTCAGTTCCAATCCACTGAATGTCCTTCAACATTTCAATGTACTCATCTGAAAATACTTCAGTATTTACAGTTTTCGACTTCGGGTCAGTCCGCTTCCAAGGACTAACAATTTTGTGGTAGTTGTGCATAGTGCATCTCCGTAAAATTAATTTAGCCCCACCACTTGCTTTTGAGAAAAGCAAGAAAACGATAATAGAGGAAGTCAGCATTACCCGTACATCCTCCATTTACAAACTTATCAGATAATTTATTAAAAAGCATTAAAGTTGTAGTTGAAAAACAATATTCATTAGAATTACTTTAGAACCGAACCCCGATAAGGTTACAGTTTTTGATTGATGAACTCCATTTAACGTAACACTATTTCATAACATTCTATATCAATAAATGCCTGAGTTCCTTAAATACTCAACAGATTTCTCAAGCGCTTCAATTGTTT
>Ga0310691_10000781_pt1 | contig 54920 bp, 105 predicted proteins | sample 176DNAGHGlowgp2_FD_203887 | JGI IMG/M metagenome (GOLD analysis project Ga0310691, IMG submission 203887) | Sheep rumen microbial communities from Palmerston North, Manawatu-Wanganui, New Zealand - 1766 DNA GHGlow gp2 (v2) (version 2) | ecosystem: Host-associated > Mammals > Digestive system >... | reverse complement strand
CCCCACCACATTCGGGGGGGGGTGCGACACGGATATTTACGGAAAGAAAGCTGGCAAGGGAGCGCTGATACAATGGGAGAAATCCGGGACGCTGGGTGTCAGCCAAGATCAGACGTTATTTGTTTGGAGGGAAACGGTTATAGACCGTCACACTTTGGAAACGGATGGCAAGTAGGGGGGCGATGTACACATTAAACAGCACAGAGGTACACGCCGTCTGCTACGCAACCGTCTATGACGCAAGAGGAAATGGGGGGGTGGCGTATGCCCAACAATCACGGGAGATCACCAAGACCGAATAACCGATTACACAGCGATTGTCTTAGCTACGCACCATCCTCCCACGGTGGATATGCCGCCGGACTTGGAACGCTCAGAGCCAGCGGCGGGGACATAGGGGGGGGTAGCGAGGTGTTGATTTTGGAATCAAACCAGAACCATGCTAGAGCAGAAGAAACAGAAACTTGCCCTTGCTTGTCGGCTTCAATGGGATTATGTGGCGGGTATGTTCCGATGATTCTACAAGCTGACTACATATCCGATGACCCCACGCCCAAAGTAGGGGGGGCGTTGCCCTTACCATCAAAGCAGAACGGAGGGGATGCATAATCACTTATCAGACGGTAGCCGGAACGCTTAACCCAGAAGGTCATCCCGGCTCATACAACGGACAGGACGCATACAACGATATGCTGATTACGGATGAAAACGATAACGACAAGCCACAACTATATGCACACGGTAGGGATAACGGACGGGATAGCCAGCGGATTGGCGGCAACGGACTACAAAGACCCACCGACAGTAACGGTCATAGGGGGGGTGAAACTGTGAACGAGCCGACCTACATGAGCGACAGAAAAGGACACAACGGAATCACAGAGGATGGGACTGCGACAACGCTGACGGCACAAGAGAAAGACCGCCCGATGGTAGGCGCAAGTACGGTACGCAGATTGACCCCGCTTGAATGTACGCGCTTGCAAGGATTCCCTGATGGATGGGTTGACATTGGAGATTGGACAGACAGCAATGGCAGGGTACACAAAGACGCAGACAGCCACAAATACAAGGCGCTTGGGAATTCTATTGCAATGCCGTTTTGGGAATGGATGGCACGGAGAATCGCGGCACAGTATGAGCGCCCCGTGACGATGGCAAGTCTGTTTGACGGCATCGGCGGGTTTCCGCTGGCGTTTTCCAAATGCGGCGGTATTCCTGTTTGGGCGAGTGAAATTGAGGAATTTCCGATTGCCGTAACGAAAAAACATTTTCCAGAGGGAGACGAAACATGAGACACAAAGACATAGTACGCGGTATCATAATCTGCCTTGTCGTGCTGTTTGTCGCGTTTTGCGTGATGTTGGCAACGCCAGCAAAGGCATTTGAGGGAGAACGGATTACCACGGCGAAACAGGACGCTTTGCACAATGCGGCTGACATTCTCCGCACCGTTGGATATGCGGAGGACAGCGAAGTTATCAAGGCACTACAAGCGGAGTGGGCGAAAGAGCAAGAGGGCTTGGACATTATCGCAAAAGTCATTCAGAACGAAGCTGATCCCGAATGGTGCGAGTGGGAACATTCCGTAGCCGTGGGTGCGGTGGTCTGCAACAGGGTTAAATCGCCGCATTTCCCCGACACGGTACGGGAAGTAGTAGAACAGCCGGGGCAGTATCTAAAGGCGTACACAAGAGGTTTCAGCGCCACGACGCGACTTGCATACGAAGCGGCAAAGGCGGCGATGGACGGCGAACACGACGTGCCGGAGGACGCATACTGGCAGGACAATCGGGTGCAGGGCAAGCGCATCTGGAAAGCGTTCACGGTGGACACGGGCTATTTCAGAAGCACGACGTATATCTGTTGTGGGGTGGCATGATGCTTCAGGAACTGTGCAAGGATAGCTTCTTCCCTCTGCCAAGAATGCCGCTTAAAAGTCCTCAGCCGATGAAACAGTTTTTGGAGGAATGAGCATGAGCAAAATCCAACCCACAGAAAAGCAAATAAAATATGCGCATGATATTTCTCGTGCTTTGGATGATGATGTAGACCTTGACAGCATGGACAAATGGCAAATACGCGATTACATTTCCAATGCACTTTCGCATCCAGAAACCAAAAAGAAAATTAGCGATTACACATACAGAGCTATGCGCCGTGAGCATGAAAAGATTGTTGCCGAAAGAATGTCGAATCCTTCGTATAAGTGGAAGAAAGAATGGGAAGAGCAGAACAAATGTTCATCCATTCGGAGCGAAAGAGAAGACGAAACTACGATATCAAGATATTTCACAAACATAAATGGACGTTGGGAGAGGAAAAAGCTTTTTCCATTGAAGGCGATGATGAAGATTTTTTCGGCGACAGAGATGTAGAGCCTGATGTATTTGGATAAACAACACGCAAAAAATGCGCATTGTTAAAGGAGAAATATCATGAGTGACAGAGACATCCAGACTTTGATTCTTGACAACGCCCGGTTGAGATCCAATCAGTTGCCCCATTGCAGAGGATGCGCCAATCTTTCCCTTCACCCCTGCGGCGCGTTCGCCTGGTGCCCGATGCTGGGCGCGGTTGACCCGGATGTGGACGGGTGCAGCAAGAGGGAGGGCTGACAATGGCTGAGTATATTGAGCGCGAGGCGGCGATAGAGGCGGTAAGTTTCTATGACGAGGAAAAAATAAGGGCAATCCCCGCCGCCGATGTTGTGCCTGTGCGGCATGGGAAGTGGATAGACGAACCGGGACACATCCCGCACTGCTCCGAGTGTGGGCGTTATAGCGATGATGCCGAAACGGGAGAAGCGATTTGTTGCCCGTTCTGTGGCGCTAGAATGGACGGTGACGACGATGTATGAGGAACTGGTAAAGCGGCTGAGAGAACACGGGGAGTTTTTGATTGCTTCAGACAGGATGAAGGCTCCGCCGAATGTGAATGTGCGGAATGTGTTTGCCGAAGATTACGCGCAAGCCGCCGATGCCATAGAGGAACTGCAAGCCGGTGAGAAGAAATTTCTCCGCAACATCAGCGCCCTTGAAATGGAAAATGAAAATTTGAAGCGGGCGAGGCGTTGGATTCCCGTGACGGAGCGGTTGCCGGATGATAGGAGAGACGTTCAAATTACTGTTTTCTGGCATGACGCATGGCGAACAATGTACGGGTATTACGACGGAGCATACTGGCATCTGTACGCACCTATGCACACGGAAGTCGCAGACGTATATGTAATCGGTTGGATGGAAAAGCCAGCCCCTATGCCGCTCCAAAAGCCGCCGAAGGGGGAAACATGGGATTCGTGATTCTGTTTATCTGGGGATTGGTTTCCGTTTTATTAAGGGCGTTTGAACAGATAAGCACGGAAGATATGTACGGCGCGATGACTATTCTGCTTGCAGCGATGTATTTCGAGCAAGCCATGCAGAAAAGAGGTTGAGAAAGGAGGAAACATGACACAACGAGAATTACTTCTTTCCGTTCCAAAGCGGAAGTGGGATGACGTAATCCATGGCGTGGATGCCGTTTATATAATTCCAAGCCGGAGAAAGCATGACAGCGGATACGCCTGCATGGATTTTGTCGCGGCGTTTAACGGAAACAAAAAGAGGCCGAAGGTGCGCTTTGGCGGCGGCTGTGATGATGTCCGGCTGAATGGAAACCATTTCAGGATTGATTGTGAGTATCCGTCGCGCATCATTCGCATCTGGAACGACAGAACATCGTTCTACATAACACACGATTTATCGAGCATTGATTTTGTGGAGGAAACATGAGTAAAATGGTTCTTATCAGCGTCCGCCCTGAGTGGTGCTACAAGATCGCGCGCGGGGAAAAGACCGTTGAAGTGCGTAAGAAAGCACCAAAGATACCGGTGCCGTACAAGGGCTATCTGTACTGCACGGATGGTAAGACGCTCTATAGGTCAACGCACGACGGAGAAATCAGACTGCATCAAAAGAATGCCCACCAAGCATTTGAGCATCACACGGTATTTAACTGCAAAGTGTGGGCGGAGTTTACTTGTGATGCAGACCTGCCGTTGATGTTTTCATGCAGCGATCCGGAGGCGCTGGTGACGCATTATGAGGTGCCGGGCACTTGCCTTTCCGACGTGGAGATCATGGAATACCTCGGCAACGGGAAGCAAGGCCACGGCCTGCATATATCCAATCTGACCATCTACGACAAGCCGAAGGAACTCAGCGAGTTTCGGAGTTGGAACACGTGCGTCATATTTAAGGACGGTTATCCAATGCCGACGCATGAAATCAAGCACCCGCCGCAGAGCTGGATGTATGTGGAGGAATTGACATGAGCATCTTAATCAAGGGCATGGAGATGCCGACAAGCTGTGGGTATTGTCCGCTTAAGTACCGGACGATGGAGGGCGACGAGTGTATGTTCAACGCCCGTTCCACCGAATATCAAAAGCGCCCGGATGATTGCCCTCTCATTCTCGTCCCACCGCATGGGAGGCTGATTGATGCGGATGCGCTGAGACAGAGCATTAAGGAGAGCATTGATGAGTGTCACAAATGGGCTGACGAAGTTGAGGGCGGAGAAATGTATGCGCGAGTATCGCAATCGCTTGGTACGTTTGTTGAGTGTTCTTTGCGGGTAAAAGCCGCTCCCACTATTATCCAGGCTGAGGAGAGCGAGACATGAGTGAACGCCAAGAAAAGAAACGCCGCTATAATCTGCGGCTTATGTGGATTGCAGATTTTGACAAGTGGCTGAACCGTGAGCCGCCCATGTGGAGAGTGTTCGCATGGAGACGCTGGAAGCGGGAGCGCCCTGCGTGGATGGCAGAGGAGGGCGAGTGATGACGCCGCTTGAAAAAGCAAAATCCAATAAAGGCCGTGTCAATTACTGCGACGAGTGCGAGCAGTTTGAAATTGTTGGCAACGCTGCTTATTGCAAAGCTGACGGGAAACTGATTCACCCGATGATGCTGGTGCGCGGGCAAGGAACAGGCGCGGCGTGGAACTGCAAAAAGAGACGCAAACCCATCACCAACTACGACCGCATCATCAGCAAATCGCCGGAGGAACTGGCAGAGTGGATTGCGGGCGGTGTCCTTAATCTTACAGGCGGCTCACTGGAAATGGCAACGGGAGCATGGCTCGACTGGCTGAAACAGGAGGCAAGGGAATGATTTGCCTACGTTGCGGCGGCGAGTTGCCAAAGGGATGTGCGTCAACGCGGAAATACTGTAGCGAATGTCAGCGGCTACGCAACATCCAATTAGCAAGAGCGCGGAAGATCAAAGCAGAAAAGCGACAGGCGACAGAACGCGGGATCACTGAAGAAGAAGCGAACCGCAAATACTGTAAACCGTGCGTCTATTGTGGCGTTGGAGAGTATAGCAGCAATCTATGCGATTATCTTCTGGACACAGGACACATACGAGGATGCAAATACGGCGTTGGATGTGAAAAAAGAGTATTAAAGGAGGCAAAACATGACAGTAAAGCTACTTGAATATCCCACAGAAAAGGATTGGATGGAGGTAAAGCGGAGAGCGCTTGTAACCATAGGCAAGCACCCGGTTACGCCGCCGTCTGATGAATGGAAGCGCGAAATTCTCTGCGCACGGCACAGCCCTATCCGCTATCTGCGTTTTAGTTTCCTGATTGAGGATTTGCCGTCGTGGGTTTCGGTGCATCTTTGCCGCCATGTCCACGCGCAACCATATGTCAAGAGCCAGAGAAACGACAGGCAAAGCAAATACGACAGAAACGCCGCACCGCAGAACGCGCCCGTTGATATGATTTGGGACATCAATGGCGAAGAATTGTGCGTGATCGCAAACAAGCGACTTTGCAAAATGGCATCCGAAGAAACGCAAGATGTCGTGCGTGAAATGTGCAGAAAGGTTATCTCTGTTTGCCCGGAGTTTGAGCCGTTCCTTGTGCCGCTGTGCGAGTACACGGGCGGTTGCAAAGAAATGAATGGGGGGTGCGGCAAGTATGCAAATCGGGCAGATTAAGGACAGCGGAGAACGTACGGAGTTCACAAGCGGCGCAGTCCGCGATATGCACAACGGTAAAGGCCGCTTTGATTTGCTTCCGATGTGCGTGTTGATGCGGCTTGCACAGCACTATGAGCGAGGCGCAGAAAAGTACGCAGAAAGGAATTGGGAAAAGGGCATCCCGGCTCACAGCTTCGCAGATTCAGCGTTCCGGCATCTTGTGAAGTACATGGACGGTCAGAACGACGAAGATCATCTGATCTCTGCAATCTGGAATCTTTGCGGTCTTGCGTGGACAGAGGAAAAACGCCCGGACATGATGGATATTCCGTCGAGGAAAGGAGATTGACATGACAAACGACGATATTTCTAACGCGCTTAGTCCGCTTGGTCTTGCAGTCAAACGAATCGAAAGTCAATTCATCGGAAGTCGATTCATTGGCAATCATCAAGAAATCAACATCACTTGTGTACCTTGCAAGCCGGGAACGAACAACACATATACGCCGAAGCGCATCATCAAAAACAATAACGCAATGATCGTGTTTTGGAACGACGGTACAAAGACCATCGTAAAACGCGCCTCAGACGAATTAGACAGCGACTACGCCGCTTTTAGCGCGGCGGTGTGTATCAAGCTCTACGGGAGCAACAGCGCCTTAAAACGCATTGTAGCGCGTACAGAGACGCAGAAGCCGAAGAAGCAGAAAGACGATACGCGGTATCGCATTGCTTGTCCCGTATGCGGCGCGACATTTATCAAAACGTCGTCAGAAGTGAGAACCAAAGACGGGACGGTTTCAACGACTTGCTTGGATTGCGGAAATTTTATTACGGTGCGTTGCTTTGTTGGGGGGGATTTCTGATGAAAGCAGCTGAATTAACCGTTGACGTCCAAGCAAAACTCACGGTATCAGACGAAACCGCAAAGCGCTGTTTGAAACTGTTAGAAATGTGGTGGGACGATAACCCGGACGCGGATATTATTTGCGACACGACGACGCAGAAAGACGGTATATCGCACAAATTCAGCATTGAGCGCAGAAATCCGACAAGCGTTATCTTCCGCGCGATGGACGGAAAGACGTGGAGCGATGGCGAAACAGAAAGTTAATCCCCGCCGCCGTCCTGCAACAGCCGCAGATGTGCAGAAAGCATATGATCTTGGGAAAAGTGAAGCGATAGAGTTTGCACTTGCGGTGTCGTGCCTGTCGCTGATGGATATTTTCAGCCCTACGGATGAACAGATGCAAGCGTTCAACCGCAAGTATCAGCAGAATGTAAGCGCAATAGTTGACGGCACAATCAAGTATCAAGACGTATTGGACACGCTGAAAGACGAATACGATTTAGAGGTGGGATTTAGTTGACAACGTGTAAAAACTGCGGCGCTCCGTTGAAAAGTGGAACGTGCGAGTATTGCGGAACGGTGTGCGCAGAAAAGACAAGTTTGCCGTTTCGCCCGTTTATGACGAAAGCTGATTTAGCCGAGGTTTACAAAGCAGAAGTCCGACTTGCGGAGATTGATAGGCGCAGACGGTTTGCGATGATTGTGCTTTGCCTTGCCGCCATTGCGTTTATCGCAATGAACGTGTTGTTTTTCGCGTTGTGGCGCGATATAGACTATTCCGAAGTTGAACAATGCGAAATTGCACAGACCTATGAAATACGGGGAGTAGATGAATGAATTACGCAATCAGACAATGTATGACTTGCACACAACCGCAGACAAAAGAGGGATTTTGCCCGTTAGACGGTACGCCGACATTCACATGCGGCTTTGACGATGAAGAAGCAGAGCGCAGAAAGGCGTTGCCGCTGAAATGGGATCGTGAAACACGGACGCGCAGAAAGTATATTGGAACGAAGAAAGACGAATAAACGCAAAAAGCCCCGGCGCATTGTCCGGGGCTTATACTTTCGCTGTGTGGCGGTTTTAGTGCTTTGATAATATCCGAGCATAGGCAGAAGCAAAAGGGCATAGAACGCAAAAAAGCCAGGGGTGTTTCTACCTCTGGCTTGATTGTTTGTGATGATTATTTGACGAGATCAGAAAACTTGAAATCTTTGATTGACGGCAGTGGTGCGTGTTTGCTTGCGTATTCTTTTTCGATTGCATCGCGGCATTCATCAACCAATTTCCCGGCATTGCAAACTTCTTCAAACACGCCGCCATGTTCTGCTTGTTCCGTGAGTAGTCGCTCGTATTCATCGAGCGCGTTCATCCATGCGTGGATTGTTTCACCGTCTACGCCGTCGATGTTGTCGATATAATAACCCTTGTATTTCATGATAATCTCCTTTCATGCGTTCAGCTTTGCCGCCGCCTGTGCTTTGTCATACTGCGCTCTGTTCAGCTTGCTTTCGGCGGTGTAAATCTGCTTGTGCTTTGCTACGATCTGATTCTGATACTTTTCAAACGCCTTGCTTCCAGGAACCGTCCCGGCCTGTTGGATCATCAGATAGTCAAGTTGGCTGTCAAGCTCTGCGACACGTTGAAGCAGAAAGCCGATGTCAAACTCTGCTTTTTCAACGGTGCGTTTCAGCTTTTCGATCTCCGCATCATGCTTTGCAATCTCTGCCGCCTGTCGTGCCTGCTCTTTCTTCATGGCCTCGCGCTCCTTTGCGGCTTTGGCAATCGCTTTGTCATGCTCCAACTGTCGCCGCGCCTGTTCCCGCGCTTCACGCTCACGCTGTTTGATCGCCTCGCGCTGTCTCTGTTGCTCAATGCGCTGCCGTGCCTGTTCCGCTTTCATGCGCTCAATTTCGCGCTGTCTGGCGTTTTCTCTGGCGTGGGCTGATACCTTGTTGATGATGGCGCAAGCGCCCCATATGAGCAGAATAAAGATTGCAAGATTCATTCGTCATCGTCCTCATACTGTTCGCGGTAGTCCGCTATGTAGTCATCCATCTGGCAGAAAGCCATGTCAAGCGCTTCCGCTTTCGTGTATTCCGTCTTTCCGTCTTTCGCGTGGGGCTGATGCAACGGCAGACCAAACACATATTCTTTTACTCCAAAGCCGTCTTTGTAAAGCCAGAAGTCAATAACGCCGTCCGGACTTTCCTCGACTTCCACGATGTAGTCACCAAAGGTATAGCGCTCAAAGGTTGCGTTTTCAATCTGCTTCATTTTTAGTTCTCCTTTCGTTTGTTAGGCGGCGATGATGATGGTAGTCATTCGTCTGCACCCTCATAGCGTCTGCGGATTGCTCTTTTCGGGTCTTTCAGTCCGGCAAGGGAAAACTGGCACGTTCCCAAGAGTTGGGTGCGTTCGCCGCGCTCCGGGTATACCACGAACAGCCCTTCGCCGTTAGAGTCGGTGCAGAAGTATTTTGTCTTGTACCATCCACCGGATCTGCTCTTGCCATCAGTCCAACTGTGCCAATACCAGATCCATTTGTTCCCATCGTTTTCATAATGCAGATAGTCTTTCATTTTTTCATTCTCCTTTCAATATCCGTAATGCACAAGAACAATCTGATGGTATTCGTTCTCATGCTCTTTCAGAACGCGCAGAAAGTCATAAAACAGCTTTGCGCGACGGTATTCTTTCAGCACTTCGGATTTCTCTAACCATTGCAGAACATCATCAATGCTTGCCATTTTGCAATGCTCGCCGTAGCAATCCTCGCGCCAGTATTCGTCCGGGTGGATTTCGCCGTCATCGTTGGCAATGTACAAATCAAAGTCAATCGGCACAGAAAAGACTTCTCTGAACTCTTTACCGTCTACGCACTCATAGCCCATCTTGCTAAGGTCAAAGCGGGCAATCTCGCTTCCGTAGACCCATGCGGGATGCTTTTCCGTTGCGTCATGCTCCCGCCTGTCAATCACAACAATTTTGCTTTCGTATCCCATTTTTTCATCCTCCGATCTGATTTTACCGTTTTTCTCCGCTCCCGTCAACGGGGGAAGAAAGTATTACTAACTGTTATCAAGCGATGATTTCAACAGAAACGACCTTGACAAGACGATCTTCACACGTCCCAAGGTTGAAGATGTTGCCGATTCTGTAATACTCGCGGATTCTCCGCTCCGATGCGATCATTTTTGTAACGATTTCGTCACCGTCAGAAAACCGCACTTTTACAACGTGGCATCCGCTTTCACACGTTTCCAAAAACATTTTCTTTTCCTTTCTCCCCGTCGTGCCGATAGGTCAGCCCTTTTTCGCGTTCCTCTGCCTGCTCAAGCGTCACGCCAGTATGTCCAAGCGTTAACCTTGCTTGTCCCGTACCGCTTCAAATAGGCATCAACTTTCTTTTCGTGCTGTGCCGCTGCGGTCTTGTATGCCCCCGTGATAAGGTCGATTTCTTCCGGCGTGGCAACTCTGCGTTCGCATCCTCTGACGGTCAGCACCTTTCCGGGCAATTCTTCCAGATAGCACGACCCGCCGCAAGCGTCGATCAGGTCGGACAGTCTGACGAACTCCACAAACGCCAGTTTGCAATCTTCGGTTTGCCCGGTGTACTGCTTCGACCCAATCACAAGGGCGTAATTGCCGCGCATCGTCCGCGCTTCGTCAAGGTCTTTCAGCCATTCGGTGAAGTGCTTCATGTTCTGCGCCTTGAAATAGCTTTCACTCTTTCGGGCATGGGCTGCGGCGCTCTGTGCTTCGTCGTAGTCGTAACCGCTTTCACCGAAACAGAAATCTTTTTCAATGCTCTGTTTGTCTACGGTGATAATCTCGCCGGAGGGCAGAACGGCAACCGCCGCAACCTTATTCACGCAGTAGTCAATCATGCGGGGACTGTCCCATGCCTTGCAGAACTCGCGCCGGAGGGCTTCGCGGTCAACCTGTGGGCGGCTCGTCGGCTTCGCTGCCGGGGTAGGGCGGCTCGGCTCTGTCACGGCCTCGCCCGTGATGGCGGCGCGGACTGTGGCGGGGTCGGCGTACCCGTACCAGATGCCCCGCGCCCTGTGCCAGCGGAAGCGCAGCCCTTTCAGCGCATCCCGGACGGCCTCGGAGGGCTTGCCGTCAAAGGCGATCTCCGTGCTGTTGAACTGGTCGTTGTGGGTGATGGCGAACGGCTCGGCCTGGGCTTCGTCGTTCTCGCTCTCGGTCTGCTCATGTTCTGGCTCTGCCTCGGCTTCAACCTCGGCGGGGGCTTCGATGTGGGGGCAAGTCACGATCGGCTTGCCCCGCTCCTGTGCGGCTTCGACTTCGTAGCTGCTGGCCTCGCTGATGATGGGGTCATTGTCATACTTGCTGTAATGGGCTTTCACATCCTCGGCACACTCGGCCTTGGCGATGTTGCTGCAATAGGTGTCTGTGTCGTACCATTTGAAAGTCACATTGTAATACTTCATTGTTCTTTTCCTTTCCGGCTCTGTGGCCTGTCCGTGTGGCTCTTTCTGATTATCATTATACACGCATGAGTACAAATATCAAGATGGAATATTGCACAAATGTACGCATGAGGATTTGTATAAATTGTACGCTTGCGTGTAGTCTGCCGATGGTGGTATGATGATCTGCGGGAGGTGATAGCTATTAGCCCGGTGAGTGAAGCCCGGAGGCGGGCAAACGATACATATAATAGCAAATGCGACAACATCCAGATTCGGCCAATGAAAGCAGAGGGCGAAGCGATCCGCAAAGCAGCCAACGCAGCCGGAGAGAGTTTACAAGGGTACATTCTCGCCGCTGTTCGTGAACGGATGGAGAGGGACAACCAAACACGCAGCGAATAGGGAAACGCCGCACAGGTCAAAATAACGGCTTGCGCGGCATCTTTATATCCATACTGTAAAGGGAAAACACTTGACACATACAACCAAAATGCTATAATCTTACTGTAAAGGAATAATACTTGACAGGGCATACAAGCGCGATAAATGCGTTGTACTGCGTTTTGAATGGGGGAATGTATCAGCATGGCAAAGGACAATACAGAGATTGTAACGCAAAGCAAGGCGATTAAAAAGACGGGAAGAGGCGGCAAGTACAATTTCCCCAATGCAATAGACCCAGATACAGAGGATAAAGAGACGATCAGCGCCGTACTATCCGAAACGCTCCGATGCTGGAATATGGGCGACGATAGACCCAATACAGACGATGACATATATACCAGGTCGCAAGAGTATATCCAATCATGCATTGATAGAGGACAAAGGCCCACCGTCGAAAACTATTGTCTCGCGTTAGGATACCCAAGGCAAACCGTTCACCGATGGAAGAATGGCGAAAACTGTAGCGCAATCCGTAGTGACATCATTAAAAAAGCGTTCGACTGTTTTGCTGCTTTTGACGCTGGAATGGCAAGCGCCGGTAAGCTCAACGCTGTGCTGTATTTCTTCCGAGCAAAGAATTACTATGACATGAGGGATCAGCAAGAGCTTGTTATACAACCAAAGCAAGGTATTACCGATGAATCAGCCGTGAATATAGCGGAAAAATATGCAGAGCTTCCAAGCGATTGACACATTGCACAAACGATTTGCCGGGGATGCTGGTATATGCGCTTGAAAATGAAACAAAAAGGAAGTTTTGTTCAATAATGCCGTGAAAGCGTCCTGTTTCCAATGGGCGCAGGGCGTACCCGGTGGGGGAGTGGAGAGCGGCGGCGGGCGGCGGGTTAGCTTCCCGTGTAGCTCCCCTTTCTATTTCTTGCCACACATAAAATCATTGACATATTGCCACACATAGTGTATAATAATACATGAAAGGAGTGGTTAATGTGTCAGCGAGAACGGGCAGGCCACCAATAGAAAAACCTAAGTCTGTTAAGTATAGCATAAGGTTAGACGAGCAGACGGAGAACGAGCTTCGATTATACTGCGATAAGCATGGTATAACGCGGGGCGAAGCGTTTAGGCGCGGTATTAGGTTGCTGTTGGGAGGCAAAGGCCGATGATGTGTCTGTGGAATGGCGAGTACGGGGATCATGACTTATCTTTTGTACCTGCGTTGTCTGACATTACGAGGCGGCAAAGCGAACAGTACGAAAAGTATGTGGGTTGCGTCGTTGGCGATTTCACTTGCGTCAAGGTTGAATACGATTGGGGACGCAGAGATCAGCGGTGGACGGTAAAGTGTAATCTGTGCGGAAAAGAAATGTATCAATACCACGCGCAAGACTGGCGCAGAGGCAAGGGACGCAAGACTACTTGTGATTGTCGGTTTGAGCGCAAGAGGAAAGCGGAGGACGCTGCGAAAAATGAGCGCCTTGAAAAAATCGCGCAGAGACAAAAAGACCACTTAGGCAAGACTTATGGAGATTGGAAAGTCATAGAATACAACGGCGTTCAGAGCTGCAAAATCGAGTGTACCGTATGCGGAGCTACAAAGAAGTCAAGAATAGATGATGTTGTTTCCGGCAACGTTGTGCCGTGCGCACACAGGAAACCAAAGGACTACTCCGGGGATGAATGGATCGGTAGGCGCGTAGGGCATTTGACCGTCACGGGGCGTTACGATGGAATGTTTCTCGCAAAGTGCGATTGCGGCAGAATGGTATTGGAACGCCCCACCGTTTTGTTTACGAGAAGAACAAAGACCACTTGTGGCGATCCAAATTGCGAGTATTCGTCTGCTTTGCAGAGAGAAACGCGAAAGAAGCAAGCTAAAGGGCATAGCTATGAACGAGAAACGGAAGAAATGCTACTTTTGCTTGGGTATAACGCAAAGCGCACAAAATGTCACAAAGATTTTGGCGTAGACATTATCATAACCGAAGATGATGGTACGCGGGTAGCTGTGCAATGTAAGAAACAGGATGCTCCGTCTGATGTTTCAGCAATACAAGAGGTATATGCCGGAGGTAGGTTTTACGATTGCACAAAGTTTGCTGTTGTATGTGACAAGGGGTTTTCAAACCCTGCAATAATCATGGCGCGGAAGCTGGGCGTGTATTTGTGCGATGGTGAATACGACCCGCCCGCTGACATTGGAGAGTATTCCAAAAACCTACTGCCCGTTTTCCGCGCAAACAAAAAGTTGGAAAAGCTCTATGAAATCAACGGTGAACAGCGGACTTTAGGGGAGTGGTGTCTCATTTACGGGCAATCCATTCCTACGGTACGGAGACGGATAAAAGACGGGGTTTCTTTGGAACTGGCACTTAAAACGCCCAAAAACACGCCGGATGTTTACACGGTAAGAGGATTTTCCGGGAATCTGAAAAGCGTGTGCGATCACTACGGAATACTGCCGCAAACCGTGTATTACCGTATGAAATATCGCGGCATGAGTTTGGAAGAAGCAATTTTTACTCCAAAATCAAACGGATAATATTCATTCAGTTATTCATTATGTCTCAAAAATCACGGGGAAAACACTTTGGAAAGTGAATAATCTAGTGAATAATAGTGAATATTGGTAAAATTGAGGTCTGAAAAATCGCGCAAAACAAAAAAGAGCATATCGGTTAGATACACTCTTTAATCTTCGCTTATAGATGCTTTACGTTGTCTACGGGCGGCTTTCTTAGCTAATGCCTTATCTGCACGTCTTTGCCGTCTAGCTGCGTTAGGGCAGTAGTAGCGCCATCCGAAGTAGTCACAGCGGTATAGTTTACGGTGGTAGTTATTTTTCATAGTTCTGTACGGTGATGCGGTTGTTTTGAACGGTTACAGGGTACTTGCCATCTATATGTGGTCGCGTGGGATAACGTCAGCGGCGGGGATTTCTTTAATATCGTCCATTAAAGACTCAAGCGCGTCGCGTTCTCTTTCCAACATCTTTCTCTCGTCACAGAGCGGAATATCCATGTCGCAAAGCGCCCTGTCTATAAGGCCGATGCTGTCCTCAATGCTATCAATCGCGTCTTGTCTGCGAATGTACATTTCCCCACCTCATTTCACTCTCTGTTCTACCACAAAACCGTTGAAAAATCAAGCATTTTCGCATAAAAGGAGATACATATGAACGAGAAAATCAAGATCGTTAGTCACGGAACAACAGCGCAAATCTTTATCGACGGGAAAGACGTTGCAAAAGATGTTTTCAGTTACAAGGTTGAGCAAGGTGTCGGTGGGCGCTGTGTCGTAGATATACACTACCGCTATTTCCCGTTGGAGTTCACCTTTATAAGTGAAAACCATGCAAATAATGAATAATTATTCACATCAATATTCAAAAAGACAAAAAATATTCGGGGAAAACACTTTTGATTACTGTATAAACGCAGAATAATAGTGCATAATCGGCATTTTCGTGAAAATCAAGGTCTGATTTCGGCGCGAAAAACAAAAAAGGGGTGTCTATGGACGAAGTAAGTAACTTGCTTGATGCAATGGGCGCGTTAGCGGAAGCGATGTGGTTCTTTTATAGTAAGCTGTTGGAGAATGGGTTTGACAACTATGAGGCGTTGGAGCTTTGCAAGACGCAGTTAAAGGTGATGCGGGGGAAATGAACGAACACGAAAGTCTTTTGAACGAGTGGAAAGAGCGTCTTGGTTTGCACGATTGGATAATCAAGCTCAATGATAACTGCGCTCCCGATGATATGACACTTGCGGATTGTAGCGGGTGTACGGAGTGGACGGAGTGCGGCAAGACGGCTGTTATTCAAATGCTCGATGAAAAGTATTACGGAGAGCGGATTGCGCCGTTTGATTGGGAAAAGACGCTTGTGCATGAACTGTTGCACTTGAAAACATCTTTGGTGTCCGACCATGTAGACGATTTGCAAGAGCGGTATATGCATCAGATGATAGACGATTTGGCAAGGGCGTTTGTAGACGCGAAACGGAGCGGGAAATGAGCGTATATTGTGCTTCGAGCGAGTGCAAGTACAACAGCAACACGGGAAGATGTACGGCAAAGCGCGTTGATCTGACATGGCATAGCATTTCTACGGTTTGGGACGGCAGACAAGAGTTTTTGAAGTGCAAGCAGTATGAGATGTCGGACGGTTATGCCACATTGATGAAGCAGTTTGGCGGCATGAAAATGGGGTAATGCGTCGTTATGGTTGGAGAGATTGGTCTTGAAATGCTCCGCTTTCAGAAACGGCTTGCGGAAGAATACCACTATGAGCCGATAGGATACAACCTTTTTCTTGGCGATATTCGCAAAAAGTACGCAAATGCACTCCCTCCGTGGTGCAATGTTGATGGGGAAAGAAAAACGGTTTACACGCATAACGGATTTGCGCTTGCAATCGCATATTGCCGCATCGTGATCGGGGACTATGGCGCGTTTCTTGAAATAGCTGATTCAGATATAATTAAATCGGCAATTAAGATTAAGCAGGGGCAAGAATATAGGATTTCTGATGAAAGGTTCAAAGACCGCGTAAAGTACATTTGGTACACAGACAAAAACAACGATGGCGTGAAAATCTATCATCAGTTGCGTTTCGTTGACTATGCTGACTACAAGCCAGGTATGTGGTATATAAGTCCTTACGAATGTTCTGTTGGTGAATCGGGCGATGGATGATTACGAAGCACTCAAAAAGCGGCTTTTAACTGAATATAAGAACGACGTATCGGCTATGATGGATTGCCTTACGCTCTGCGTAGATACGGACGATCACGAAACGAATAAGCTGATACGGGCGAATACTGCGGAATTGGTGAAGTCTGGCGGCGGTGCGGCGGCGTTGGATGTGTATAATCGGACGCTGTTGTTTGACGCGAGGGGAGGCGATTTTGATTGCGCGTTCCGTTATGCTGAGAGCAACCGCGACATGAAGAAACAGTTTTACTTGCCGCGTCGGAAACAGTTATACCAGGTTGTAAAGGCGTTGGAGGACTTGAATAAGCGCAAGATACGCCTTTTGGGTATTATGGCTCCGCCTGGCATCGGGAAAACAACCGTCGCTGAAATGGGTACAATCTGCATGGGCGGCGAAAGGCCGGATTTGAGCATTTTGTTTTCGTCGCACAGCAATTCGTTTCTGCGCGGACTGTACGATGAAATACTGCGAATGTTAGATCCACGCGGAGAGTATCGTTTCCATGAAATCTATCCGGATTCAAAAGTCGTAAAAACAAACGCACAAGACATGAGAATTGACCTCGGAGAAAAAAAGCGTTTTGAGACGTTTGAATTTAGCTCTGTCGGCTCTGGAAACGCTGGTAAAGTCCGCGCGTCAAATCTGCTCTATGCGGATGACCTTGTTGACGGTATCGAAAGCGCATTGTCCCGTGAGCGCATGGACAAGCTCTATCAGCAGTATCATACAGACTTGATGCAACGAATGATCGGGGACTGCGTACAGCTCCTAATCCAAACGCCTTGGAGTGTCCATGACCCCATAGACCGATTGGAGCAAATGTATCAAGATGACCCGATGGCGCGGTTTATCCATCTCCCAGCTCTTGACGAAAATGACGAAAGTAACTTTGATTATCCCTATGGGCTTGGTTTTACAACAAAGTTTTACCACGAACAACGGGATATTATGGATGATGCAAGCTGGCGGGCGCTTTACATGACTAACCCGATTGAACGGGAAGGCCAACTCTACGCGGAGGAAGAATTGCGGAGATACTTTGAACTCCCGGAAAATGAGCCGGACGCGATTCTTGCTGTTACCGACACCAAAGATACAGGAAAAGACTTCTGTTGTATGCTGATTGCGTATCAGTACGGGATGGACTTCTATATCGAGGATTTAGTCTTTGAGAACTATGCACCGCAAATCATTGACGAAAATCTTGTTTCAAAGCTGTTAAAGCACAAAGTCCAGATGTGCCAGTTTGAAAGCAACGCTGCTGGTGGGCGTACCGCCGATAAAGTGCAAGAAAAGGTAAAGGCAAAAGGCGGAATTACCAAAATCACAAAGAAATGGACTACGGCAAACAAGGAAACCAAGATCATAGTCAATTCGCCGTTTGTCAAGGAGCATTTCTTGTTTAAGGACAGTTCCGTTATCAAAAGCGAAAAAGAATACCGTGCGTTTCTTAACGCTTTGTGCGGCTATACTCTTTCCGGGCGCAACGCGCACGATGACGCGCCGGACGCTGCGGCACAATTATCTGAGTATGTACAAAACCTAACTGTTGCGCGTATAGAGGTTTTCAAGCGTCCTTGGTAACTGTCAATGAAAACTACTTGACACAACAACATATTGTGTTATAATGTAGGCGTGGTAATAGATGTTCCGTTCTTCATTATTCTCCTTTCAAAAGAACTGCTATAAAGCTGCGGTCAGTTCTTCCACCTTATAAGCGTGGTCTTACACCCGCAAGCGCCGTAGCAGGTTGGTGTAATGGCAGCACGACAGACTTTGAATCTGTAGGCGATGGATCGTAACCATCACTTGCCGCCACGGCTCATTAGTATCACCTCCTTTCGACAAATCCCCCCACGGGTTGAGCGTTGGTAGCGTCCGGGGTGAAGCATCGACCGCCGTGAAAATCGGCATATAAGGCGGGGAGAATTGGTATTCACGATAGTCTCATAAGCTATCTTCCGTTGGTTCGATTCCAACCTCCGCAACCAGAGGCGCACGGGTTTGTTAGTGCCTGCGGATTAGCTACCCGATAAGGCGCGAGAGCGCTCGAATACATCGCCTGTGCGCCTAAGATTTATGCGTTGTGAAGCCGGACGGCTCCGGCAACAGTCTTGAAAACTGATTGCATCGCAAGATGTGGGGATCGACACCTCCGCAACGCGCCATGAGGTTGTATGAAGCAAGAAATAACGCTTTCACATAACGCTGTCGCCCAAATCAACGAAGCGTTGTCAAACGGCAAGGAAGTACAGATTGCCGTTAGAAACAACCGCTTGATTATTTGGGAAGTACACAGCAAAAAGAAATATGAAGTGGTCGTTGCGCAGCCGCGTTGATCGGCACTTTAGGTAACGATAACAGCCATTACGGGCTAACTGTCTTAGGATAGTTAGCCCTTTTCTTTTTATCTGGAGGTCGGGTAATGCTGGAAAATACGGCAGTGCGCGTAATTAATAAGTTCCCGGATTGCGGACTAACCGGGCGGCGAAAAATCAAAACGCCCGTCAAGGAAATTACGGCAGATAACGTGCGTGATGTGCTTTCAAACGCGCTTCCGCTCCAAAACGAGAATGTCGCTGAGATTACCTACCTTTGGGACTTCTATCGCGGAAAACAAGACATTCGACTGAAAGAGAAGTACGCCCGCGAGAACATCAACAACAAGGTTGTCGTAAATCGCGCAAACGAAATCGTGACATTCAAAACGGCGTATCTGCTGAATGAGCCGATTTCCTATGTTTCAAACGGAAACGACGATGCACTCACGTCCCGTATAACAAGCTTGAACGAGTTTATGCGGGCGGAGGACAAGGAATCCAAGGACAAGGAAATCGTCGACTGGATGCACATTTGCGGCGTAGCAGAGCGTTTAACGCTGACAGATGAACTTGCTGGCGTTGACTATGGCGCTCCGTTCTACATTTACACGATTGACCCGCGTGAAGCGTTTGTGATTTATAGCTCCCGCATCGGTCAAAAGCCGATGGCTGGCGTGATTATCCAAGCAGACGAGAATAACGAAACCGTTTACACGGTCTACACGGAAAACAAGTGCTTCACCGTGCAAGGCGACACCGTGACGGAACAAGACCATATTCTTGGTGGCATTCCGCTTGTCGAATATATCAACAACGAAGCGCGAATGGGCGCGTTTGAAGCCGTCATTTCAATTCTTAACAATATCAATGCGCTTGAAAGCGATGCAGTTGATAGCGTCCAAGACTTTGTAAACGGCTTTGACGTTTTCCAGAACTGCGATATTGACGATGGGACTTATGGCAGTCTGTCAATCGGCGGGCAAGCGGTGAAGATCAAGACCGTCACGCAAGGCATGGAAGCAAAGGTGTATCGCGTTGCGTCCGAGCTTTCGCAAAGCGGCGTACAGCAAAGAGTTGACGATCTGACGGAGGCATACTTGACGATTTGCGGTATGCCTAACAGAAACGGCGGCAGTAGCACTAGCGACACGGGACAGGCCGTAATTTTCCGCGATGGATGGAGCGAAGCGGAGAGTAGGGCAAAGGACACCGAAAAGCTGTTCACGCGCTCTGAACGTCACTTTCTCCGCATTGTTCTGAATATCTGCGCGGCGAAGCAATCTCTAAACCTTGAATTGAAAGACATAGACGTTGATTTTGCCCGCAAGAGTTTGAACAATCTGCAAAGCAGATTTCAGTGCCTTTGCGAGGGACTTGCAACAAATTACATTGACCCGCTCGATTTGTTCAATGCGTTTGGTGACATTTTCGGTGATAAGAACGCGGCATATCGGCGCGGCATGGCGTGGCATGAAAAGCAAGAGCAAAAGGAAGCTGAAGAACTTGACGATGCGCTTGCAGCGGAACGGGAGCGTGTGAGATATGGCAATGCCGGAACCGTACCGTCTGGCGGACAAGGCACTGGCACAACTGAACAAGGCGGCTCTGCGGAGGGCTGAAAAGGCAAAGCAACAGCTTATCACGCTTGGATTTGACGAACTTAATATCTTGCGGCAGACGGACGCGCTATATGCAGACTTGTACGCAAACACGCGGAAGAAACTGATTGAACTGTTTGTCGCAAGATATATCGAAATGCTTTTGTGGCTCGATAAGGAACTTCCAAAAGACATTGACGATACCGTTGATGAGCTTGCGGAAATGCACATATCCGGGCTTTTGGAAAACCCGAATGAAGCGACGCACTATGAGTACGCTTCGGAAGTGTTGCGAAAGCGCGACAGAGCGAAAGAAGCAATGGTTTCCGTACCCACAAAGGCGCAAAAGCAAATCCAACTCGATAAGCACGTCAAATACTTTCAGCAAATGACAGCGTGGTATGTGGATTTTGCGTCACAGGACGCGGAAATTACGGCACTAAAGGACGCTGGCATACAGAGAGTACAAAGACACGAACACGACGATGAAAAGGTCTGTAGCGTTTGTAAAGCGGCTGACGGAGAGATTTACGACGTGGACAAGATACCTCCCGTGCCGCATCCGCGATGCAGACGATGGTTTACGCCAGTTTAGATATTTGCGGGAAACCGCTGAATATACGTCAGGAAAGACGTTAATCGTAAACGTGAGACAACACGGGAAAAAACAGACGATAGCGCGGAGGGAACCGCCTTGTTAAACGCAAAGGAGCATCAACATGAAAATCAACACTGCATCCATTGAGGGTTATGCCGAAATGACGGCAGAACAGAAACTTGCGGCGCTTGAAGCGTTTGAGTACGACGATAATTCAGCCGAGCTTGAACGGATGAAAACCGCTGTTTCAAAGGCAAATTCCGAAGCCGCAGACTGGAAGAAAAAGCACAACGCTCTGTTGTCAGAGGACGAGCAAAAAAAGGCAGCAGAGGCAGAGGAAAAAGCGGATATTCTTGCGCGGCTTGAAGCTGCCGAAAAACGGAACACCATTTCAGAATATACCGCTAAATACTTGGCGCTTGGCTATGACAAAGACCTTGCGGCGGCTACCGCAAAAGCGATGGCTGACGGCGACATGGAGACGGTTTTCAAGAACGGTGAAGCGCACAACGCGGCGTTGGAGAAGAAAATCAAGGAGGACTTGATTAACAAGACCCCAAAGCCGGGCGGTGCTGGCAGCGATGACAAAAAGGTTGATGCCGCAGTTGAGAAAGCGAGAGAACTTGCCAAAGCCAGACATGGCAACGACAAGTCCTACAACGACATTATGAGTAAATACAAGTAAAAGGAGAGATTTCACAAATGGTAATGGATGTTACTACCGTTGCCGGGACTGTTGAAATCCTTGCTTCTAAGGATTTCCAGGCAATTCCCATTAAGGTTGCTGTTCCCGGTTCAACCGTGGACGGCGTGTTTGTCCCCGCTGACGATCCCGTTGTCAAGGCTGGCACTCCGCTGACTTCTGCTGGTGCTTCAACCACTGGCTCCGGCGCTGTCGGCATTCTGCTGTACGACGTTGACACCTCCCGAAACCCCAATGGTGCGGCTGTTGTGCATGGCATTGTTGACGCGACTAAGGCGCAGACGCATTCCGGCGTGACTTATGCCGCCGCGCTGTACACCGCGCTTCCCGGCGTTGTGTTCCGCACCAACATCGGCGTGAACGCATAAGGAGGTAATAGAGAATGGATATTCGTGAACTGTTTACTCCCGCCGCTATCGCCGCGAACTGGGAAGAAGTTGCAAGCAATCAGATCCCCTATATCGGCACGGCGCTGTTCCCCGCCCGCAAGAAAGCTGGTCTTGACCTTTCTTGGATTAAGGGTTCTAAGGGTCTGCCCGTGTCTCTGATGCCGTCTGCGTTTGACGCAAAGGCAACTTTCCGTGACCGCCCCGGTCTGTCCAAGACCGAAACCGAGATGCCTTTCTTCCGCGAGGGTTTCAAGATCAAGGAGAAGGACAGACAGGAGCTTCTGCGCGTCCAAGAGAGCAATGACCCCTATCTGGATGCCGTGCTGTCCAACATTTACGACGATGCCAACAATCTGATTGATGGCGCAAACGTCGTGCCGGAGCGCATGAGAATGGCCCTGCTGTTCGCCGTCAACGGCAACGTGCAGATTGTTTTCAAGGCGAATGGTGTTGACTACAGCTACAACTACGACCCCAACGGCGAGTGGAAGGGAACCGCTCAGACGCAAGGAAACTACTTCGCTCTGTCCGGTAATGCGCTGTGGACTGCTGATGCTACTGCTAATCCCTTTGGCGACATCAAGACCGCCCGCGATTTCGTGCGCGGCAAGACGGGCAACGCCCCCACTATCGCCGTGATGAACAGCACCACGTTCAATCTGCTGGGTCAGATTAAAGCCGTCAAGGATCGCTTCCTCACCACCATCGGCAATACCGTGGGATTCATCACCGATGCAGATGTCAAGGCGGTTATGCAAGACGTGGCGGGCGTGTCCATCGTCGTGTACGACAAGCAGTACAAGGACGAGAGCGGCACTACGCAGAAGTTTGTCCCCGATGGCTACGTTGCCCTTATCCCGGACGGCGCTCTTGGCTCCACCTGGTACGGCACTACGCCGGAGGAAGCCGACCTTCGCGGCGGCACTTCCAACGCGCAAGTTTCCATCGTGAACACTGGCGTTGCCATTACGCAGATTGTTGACCCGCACCCGGTCAACATCAACACCTTTGCGTCCGAGATCGTTCTGCCCTCTTATGAGCGCATGGACGAGGTGGCGCTGCTGAAGGTCACCACCTAAGAGGTGAAATGGTGAAAGTCATTGCTAAACACTGGCTGAACTACAACGGCGAGTGGCACAAGGGCGGCGAGGAATTTGAAGTCGATGACTTTGAAGCCGTCAAGGAATATGTAGAGATTCCCGCTGACGATGAGGAATTTGTTTCTGAGGTTTTCCCGCCCGAACCGAAGAAGCGCGGCAGACCGAAAAAGGACTAACCACAGGAGGCAGAGATAATGACGGATGAAGCAAAAATCGTGTTGGTACGAAACATGACCGACGAGGCAGACACGGACATTATCTCTGCCTATCTCGATTTGGCGGGCGACGCTGTTTACCATGCGGCTGACCCTTACAAGACGATGGACAAAGCCACTGTGCTTGAAGAATACGGCGGCGTACAGGCAAAGGCGGCGGCGTATTACATTAACAAGCGCGGGTCAGAGGGTCAAGTTTCTCACGGAGAAAACGGGATTTCACGCGGCTATGAAGCGGCAGACTTGCCCGATTCGCTGATGAAAGAAATCACGCCGATTGTGGGGGTTGTCAAGTGAAATGCTTGAAACGCAATAAGCGTCCGTTCTGGTACGCCTTATATGGCGTAGAAACGGAGTCGCAGGACGCTGACGGAAACTACACGGGCGAAACGGAAATCGGCTACAGCGCCCCCGTAAAGGTCAAGGCGAACATTTCCCCAGCAACGGGTCAAAGCAATTTGGAGATGTTCGGCAATCTCACGGACTATGACCGCGTAATCGTGACGGATGACGTGAACATCCCGATTGACGAAAACTCCGTGCTTTGGATTGATGCTGACCCGCAAAACGGCGTACACAACTACACCGTGCGCCGTGTGGCGAGATCGCTTAACTCTGTTGCTATTGCCGTGCGAAAGGTCGATGTGTCGTGAATATCAGTATTAGCGGCATAGACCACGCGATCAAGACAATAGAGAAGTACGCCGACATGGACAGGAAACTTGCGGAGATTGCCGAGCGGCTTTGCCAAATCGGAGAACCGATTATCCGTCAAATCCACGGTCATCACTCCGCTGTTTGGACTGAACCGACAGCAAACGGTTATCGCATTGTCGCAGAGGGCAAGGACGTTCTTTTTATCGAGTTTGGCGCTGGCGACGCGGCGGGTAGCGACAATGGGCTTTACGATGACGTACCGTCCGTAGCTCGTCCAGGTAGTTGGTCTGAAACCCACGCGCAACAGTATTCGCGTTATGGGTTTTGGGTTTTCGCGGGGCAAAAGATTACGGAAGTCCCGACAAGCCCCGCGTTCTACTACGCCTACGAAGCGATGGTGCAAAACTTGCCGCGCATTGCAGAGGAAGTGTTCAGATGAAATACACCAACAACGCCATATACACCCGCATGAGGGCGGCGGTGCTTGCCGCAGAGAGTACGGCGAACTGTACTCAAACCTATGCGCCCACGCCGTCAAAGTTCCCCACGGTGTTTGCGCGTGAGATCGGACACTTCACACCGAACGGCACGGCGACGCTCTCCAACGCACAGGACATTTCCGAAAGAACATGGGAAGTGCAAATCTTCTCAAACCTCAAATCCGGGGCAAAGGAACAAGCGTATGCGTTGCTTGATGCGGTGAAATCCGCGTTTCGCTCAATGTATTTCGTTGAAACCTTTGAATCCCCTTTAGATAGCACAAGTCAATCCTACTACACGCTGATTGCCCGATTCAGACGGATCATCGGCAGCGGCGAAGAAATGAATTAACAGGAGGAATGTAAATATGGCTGGTGAAATTTCCAGCGCTGGTGTCCAAATCCTCTATGCTCCCGAAACTGCGGTGAACACCCGTCCGGCTACGGGTTGGAAGTATAAAGCGGCTACTGGTACGCAGAATATCGCGGACTACGTTACGGGCGTTAGCGGCCTTGGCGCTGACTACGATATGTACGACGTGACCCCGCTTTCCGAAACTTCCCGTCACCGCTTTGTCAAGGGGCTTCAGAACAACGATGGTTCTGTTGACCTCAACGCGAACATCAACCCCACGTCCCGTGCGGATTGGAGTCTGATTGTAGCCGAGCATGAAGCACTCACGGACGGCAAGTCTCTGTGGTTTCAGTTTATCCTTCCCGGCGATTCGCAGGGCTTTTTCATCCGCGCCGAACCCCTCCCGATGCGCTTTCCCGATGTGGAAGCCGCGTCCGCTGTGCAGGGCGCTATCCAGCTCGTCGAGAATCTTTGCGACGGGTTCCAGACTAAGGTGCTTCCGAGTACCTAACTAATAGGGCGGCGCATATCGTGTCGCCCTAACTTTCAAAATAGGCATCAATTATTACAAGTACACTTGTGGAGGAACACATGATTACTTTTACCGCTGACGGCAAGGACTACAAGCTGGAAGTTACGGCTTTCACGCTGAAACAGATGGAGAAGTCCGGCGTGAATTTCGCGCAGCTTGGCGAGAAGCTGCTTGGCGCTGAAACGCTCTGGAAAGGGCTGTTTATCGCGCATCACAACACCGTGCCGGACGCTAAGAGAATGGAGATTTACCGCGCTCTGTCGGCTGTCGCTGACGGTGAGGAACAGGAATACGACGAAAACGGCGAACCGATTGACGCACTCATGTCTGCCGTTGGCGCGGAGTATGAGGACGCGATCAAGGCGCTCAAACGTAGCCAGGGAAACGTGAGCTGGAAACGGACGTAAAAGGTGCAACGTCCTTTTCCGATATAGACCTAGATGCACCCAAAAGCGAGTTTGGCAAGGCGTTAGATGCTATGTGTCCGTGGTTTCTGCACTACGGCATGACATGGCATGAGTTCTGGTACGAAAGCCTAGACAGGTTAGCGTACTACTGGCAAAAGTATCAGTTTGACATAGAAAGCCGCAATCAAGAGTTGTGGATTCAAGGCTTCTACATTCAAGAAGCTGTTGCGGCGGTGCTTGATACCAAGCATAGGGTGAAATACCCCGAAAAGCCGTACAGGATTACCGCAATGACCGAAGCAGAGCGTGAAGAAGAAAACCGCCGTAAGATCGAAAAACTGCGTGAGCAGCTTATGGAAATCAAGCGGCGTTCCGATATGAGAAGAAAGGAGAGTGAGTGGGTTGACGGTAGAGAACATCAGTATTGATGTAAAAACCAACGCTGGTGACGCGGCGCGGCAAGTACGGTCACTTTCCTCTGCTTTAGCTGGTGTAAGAAATGCCGGAAAGAGCGTTGCAAACGGCGGCACACAAAACTCTGTGTCTCGCATCGGCAGCGCCGCGAAGGAAGCTACAAAGCATACTGGTAATCTTCTTTCATCCATCAAGCGCATTGCAATGTATCGACTTCTGCGCACGGCACTAAAAGAAGTCGGTAAAGCGTTCGATGATGGATTGAAGAATGCATACCAATTCAGCAAGGGCATTGATGGCACGTTAGCTGAGGCTATGGATAGTCTTGCCACGAAGTCCTTAACGATGAAAAACCAACTTGGCGCTGCGTTTGGCAACCTTTTAACCGCGATTACTCCGATTCTGTTGCAAATCATTAACCTTGTACGCATGGCGGCGCAAGCGTTGTCTGCGCTGTTTTCTGCGCTTGGTGGCGGACAATATCTCATAGCAACCGATGTTGCGCAGAGCTGGGACAAGGCGACTGGCGCAGCAAAAAAGTACAAGAACACCATTCTTGGCTTTGACGAAATCAACCGACTTGACGAACCGAGTGGCGGCGGTGGCGGTTCTGCTGTCGATGCGTCCAAAATGTTTGAGGTTGGGGAATTACCGACATGGGCGCAATTCATTAAAGACCACCTAGAGGAAATCAAAAAGCTTGCAGAAGCGATTGGATTGGCTTTTTTGGCTTGGAAGGTAGGCAGTCTATTAGCGGACTTAGCGGGAGTTTCATTGTCCCTTTCTCAGTTGCTTGGTCTCGCCACCGCCGTTGCTGGTGCGTTTTTGTTGGTGGACGGCGCAATCAGCGCATTTAAAGACGGAACGACTTGGAAAAATGTAAACGAAATGCTGATTGGCACGGCACTTCTCGCCGGGGGACTTGCACTTGCGTTTGGAACTGTCGGCGCTGGAGTTGGATTGCTTATTGGTGGTGTAACGCTGATTGCGGCGGCACTTAACGACTTTATCAAAACCGGGAAACTGTCGGAGCAATCCCTATACGCGATGGAGGGCGGTTTGTTAGCTGTAGGCGCTGGGCTTGCTTTGCTTACTGGCAGTTGGATTCCTCTTGCTGTTGCTGCCATTGCGGGGCTTGCTCTTGCGATTGGTACGCATACAGACGAGATAAATCTTGCCGTAGACACATTTTTCAACGACACAATTTTGAAAGTTGACGGATTTCTGAGACACATTGAGGAACAGACAGGGCTTGACCTAACAAAAGTCCGTCGCACAATCATCTATGTTTTGAACTACATTCGTTTTGACGTTGAGGCAACTGTTCTTAAAATCGGGTGGGTTGTTAAAGACCTCGGACGAATTGTGAAAGCCGTTGCGGATGGTGATTGGGATAGTGCGTGGAACGCTATGAATATGCTCACGCACGACATTTCCCTTGACGTAACCAAAGACGTAGATGGGATGGCAAAGGCAGTCACGGACGATATGATGAACGGCACTGAATCCACACAGAATTTAAGCCAAGCGTTCAAAGACTTGCTGATTGACGTTCGGAACGATGCTCCGCTTGCCGAAAATGGAATTAATAGTTTTACAGATGCCGTTGCAAATGGCGCAACTAAAGCTCAGACACCGCTACAAGGTCTTTGGGATAAGCTAACTGGCATATTGTCAACATTGCAACGGATTTCAGGAATCTCCACAACGGGCGGCGGTTTGCTTGGACTACTTTCGGGAAACGGATGGAATTTTTCGCTTGGTGACGTGTTTGGTTTTGCGTCCGGTGGTTCTATTGAGAACAATGGTTCTTTGTTCATCGCTGGTGAAGCAGGCCCGGAGATCGTAGCCGACATGGGAAGCCGCACGGGCGTTATGAACGTAGACCAAATGGAAGCGGCGGTTGCCAACGGAAACATCGGCGTAATCAACGCCGTGTACGCGATGGCAAACGCAATCGTAACTGCGGTGAACAGCATCGACACGGACATCACGCTTGACGGCGAGAGCGTAGCTGACAAACTGTACCGCCCGATGCAGAACGCCTCGAATAGATATGGTTCGGCGATGGTGACTTGATAGGAGGGGCGTAATGGTATTTGCAATCAAAAACAGCAACGGCACGTTTGTTGACATTACGCCCTATATCGCCTTTGGCGGTATCAAGTGGAGCCGAAACGATGTAGACGGAGCGAACGCCGGACGTATGCAAGACGGTACGATGCAGCGTGACAGAATCAGCACGAAATACCGTTGGGACATAACGTGCAGACCTCTTTCTGCGGTTGAACAGTCCACGATTTTGCAACTGATTCAGCCAGAGTACATTACCGTCCGATACACCGACCCGCTTAACAACAACGTATCAGAAGATGAATACTACTCCAATAACTTCCCGTCAACGTATCTTATTAAGCACACAAACGGTACGGAGTATTGGACAGGACTGGCGTTTCCCGTAATTCAGAGGTGATAATGTGGCACTACTCACAAATGATATTTACGTTGGTAGCGTAAGTGACCCCATTTATCATTTTGAAAATCAGCAAATCGAAGCAAACACAACCAAAGGCGTTTTTGCCCTTGACGTTATCGGCAACGAGCTTTCCGTAGACCAATTCAGCGTAACAATCCGATGGACTGAATCGGATATGTTTGACGGATTCATCACGGTTGATGACGAGGCTTTTGTGCTGTCAACTGGCGACAATCTGTTTGTAAGCAAGCGTGAGGGAACAAGCCCGAATCTGCGTGATTTCATGAATGAACTGCCATATGGTACACCTGTTTGGTGGTATGTTGGCGGCGAATTTTACTCCAAGGGCTATCTCAAATCCGTTGACAGGCTAAGCAAAAACGGATTCCGCGTAACTTGCGTGTCGGGTATCGGTTTGCTTGACACTGATACGCACAAGGGCGGGCTTTATCAAGCCGCATCGTTTGTGTCTGTCTTGTCCGATATAGTCAGCGGCGCATTTAGCTACACCGTGTCGCAAGCAGTACAAGATACGGCGCGAGTTTACGGGCGGCTACCGTATGACACTCGCAGAAAGAATCTCCATCGCTTGCTTTTCGCGTCCGGCGCGGCATTGATGCGCGGAACGTCGAGCAACGACTATGTGATTGATTATCTACCCAATGCCGTAACCGATGTCCCAAGCAGCAGAGTGTCGTTGCAAGGCTCTGTTGCTTACCAACTGCCGTCCAACCGCGCGGAAATAACCGAACACGCCTTTTTCTATCTGCCGGGTAGTCCGGCAGAAACGTTGTTTGACAACACAAGCGAAACGGCGGCAGATCACCTTACCGTAGTTTTCGACAGTGCAGTTTATGTTGACAGTCTTGCAACGACAGGCACTCTCACAATCGAAGATAGCGGCGTGAACTATGCCGTTGTGTCTGGGCTTGGTACGCTGACCGGGCAATACTACACGCACACGACGCAGATCGATGTGTTGGAGAACAACCCAAGCAACGACCCCATCCGTGTGAGGCGCGTTACGGATAACGAACTTGTGACGGCTCTAAACGCCCGCAATGTTGCGCGGCGTATTCTGTCATATTTTCAATCCTCCAAAACCGTTAAGGCAAAAATCCTCACGCAAGGCGAGAGATGCGGTCAACTGATCCGATTCGTAGACAGTTTCGGTGAGTTGACGCAAGCGTACCTCACGAAAGCCGACACGCTTGTGACTACTGTAATAGGCGCACAATGCCAGCTCGTCGAGGGCTTTGTACCAAGCAACAATGGCAACAACTTCTTGCACCGACAAGTCGTTGCAACAAGCGGCACTTGGACTGTCCCGGCTGGCGTTACGTTCATTAGAATCGCGCTCATTGGCGGCGGACAAGGCGGACAAGGCGGCTACGACGGCGAAAAGGGAGCGGGCGGCAGAAAGGGAACAGACCCAATTTGGGATCCCGGTGATCCAGACGGAGAACTCGTATCCGGTACTCAGGGAGAAGAATTTTTGTACGCATATCCGTATGGAGAACAGCGGATTCCGGCGGGAGGAGAACCGGGAAATCCGGGAGAGCAAGCTAAAGTCTATGTAATTGAACGCTCTGTAACGCCGGGAGAAATCGTTATGTTTGCAATCGGCATTGGCGGTAGCGGCGGTGAAAGTAACGGCGGCGTTGGCGCATACGGAACTGCAACAAGCGTATCGAGCGCAAGCATCGGTTCCGCCTCATCGGCGCAAGGCGTGGCATCGCAAGGCTACTTCGACCCTTTCAATGGAGACGTTTTTGCAACCACTGGTGCTAATGGAGTTCGCGGCGGCGATGGCGGTAGAACCGATACAATCAGCCTTTATGCAAACAACGGTGGAGACGGTCTGCCCGGCAACCCATGCGGTATTTACAAAGGCGGCAATGGCGGAGCTGGCTACATTGAAACTGGCGAATACCAAGGCATCAAGCGCCGCGTATCTGGCGGCGGTGGAGGCGGCGGTGCATATGGAGTTCCTGGCGGCGCTGGCGGCAACGGCGTGTATATTCCGTCCCATTGGGAGGACGAATCTTATTACGGGCCTGTATATGTTACTGGCGACGGCGGCAAGGGCGCAGATGCGTTGCCTCCGCCCAAGCCGACATACGGCAACGGCGGCGGCGGTGGTAACGGTGGCGGTGCTGGCGGCAACATCGGAGCTGGAGGAATTTATGGCTATGACTTCACACCGCCGACAACTTTGAGGCTAGGAACCAGAGGTGCGCCCGGCTCCGGCTCAATCGGTGGCGCTGGCGGCGACGGCGTAGCAATCATTTATTGGTGAGGTGAGCAGATGATACGCGCAACTACACCCACATTCAAACTGACAATCGGCGGCGACGTTGATTTGACGGTTGCAGACAAGATCGTTGTCTCTATCTCGCAAGTCAACACCCACTTGGAGCTTACAGGCGACGAGCTTGAAGTCAGCGCCAATAGCATATCGTGTTGGGTGACGCAAGAGCAATCGCTTAGGCTTCTACCGGCAGAAGCGAAACTCCAAGTGAACTGGACTTACGTTGACGAACACGGCAACGTAAAAAGGGCGGCAACGAACATCGCAACAATCACCATTGGCGACAACCTATTGAAGCGGGTGCTGTGATGGACGAATACAACTATCGGTTAGACGTAGAAACCGTACCCGAATTTGAGCTTACCGCAAACGAAGAAGAATCACATTCTCTGTCGCCGCAAGAGGATATGAGCGTTACGGTAAGCGCCGTGTATGACATCAATACAGGGAAGCCCGTTCGATTTTGGTTTGGCACGTTGGAAGAATACAACGCCCTCCCCGTAATCTATGGCGACGTTTTCTACAACATCCTGGAGGCATCGTGTTATGCAACTGATTAAACACTCCACGGTTTACCCGCTTCGTGCGGTCAAAGTCATGCGTGATAACAAACTATATTATGACCGTTCACAGCGCAAGAAAAGCTGGGTCATCCTCGACCTAGCGGTAGACCAGAATCGGCGTGTCCCGCACTGTCCAGAAGAAACAACAAAATCTTATTTAGGAGGATAAAACTATGGCATCGTATTTCCAGTTATATCTTGATACCACCGCCCCGACTGGCGGCAGTATTGCACTCCCTCTGCGTAGCAGTAACGTAAGCATTACCGCGAATCTGTCAGCCACAGGCGCGACATACATGAAACTGTGGGGCGACATCGCCGCATCCGCAGGTGGCCCGGCTATCTCTGAGGCTAACGCAAGTTGGGTGGCGTATAGCGCTACAGCAGCTATCATCCTCACGGGGACTGATGGCACAAAGACCGTTTACGCAAAATTCAAGGATGATGTTGGCAACGAGTCTGCCGCAGTTTCTGCGTCCGTCATCCTTGATACCACTGTTCCTGTTGTCACCATCGTCGGGCCGGACGTGTCCACGATCTCCAAAGTGGCAGGGTACAACGTCAGCGCGTTCTCCTTCTCTGCCGATGAGGATTTTGTCGAGTGGACGGTGCGCGTCGTTCCGACTGCCGATTCTCTGTACAACGCCGGAACGGAAATCCCCACGACGGGCGGCTCAACGAATATGCATGGAACCACCACAACCTCCGCAGACACGGCAATCAACTGCACCGTTTATGGCGCTGACTTGGAAGCCGCTTCTTCTGGCGACGGTGCAAAAATCGTTAAGGTGTTTGTGAAAGACAAGACCGGGCTTTGGAGCATCTGATATGCCCGCGCCGGAACTCACTTTCTCGATCACTGGAACTGTTGTATCGTCCGTATCCGGGTTCGACCACATCTCCGTATCATTCTTGTCCGATATAGCGTATAAAGCGTTTGAGTGCCGTGCGACAAAAGCAGGGCAAAATTATGGAAGAGGGGTTGGGAAACTGGTTGCCAGTTTCTCAACCACCCCGGCAAATGTCAGACGCACGTTTGATGTTTATGACGATGACTTGATCTCTGGAGAGGGCGAATACCGAATCAGTCTGTACGCGCAAAGCGAAGATGGTGGGTGGAATGACAATCACGCATTTATTCCCACTGGCAGTACAGAACTCATAACGGCAGATTCCAAGACATTTTTATGTGTGAGGTGATAACATGAGCTATAATTCCAGATGGACAGGACCACAAATAGATGATGCCGTTGGCAAAGCACTCGTATCAGCAAAGCAAACCGACCTTACCTCTATCGTTGCAACCGGGAGTACAAACGCCACTGGTTCAACGATAGCAAGCGGAACATATTTTTATTTGAACGGTACGCTTGTCCGCGCCAAAGCGAATATTGCAAGCGGCGCGACGTTCACAAGTTCTAACTATGAGGCGGTTACGGTTGGCGGTCTTAATGACTTAAAGGCGGCTTTAGATAATTATCTTGTTTTTTACCGTTCTTTTAGTTCGATTGGTGTTGATCTATCGGCAACTACCAATCAAATCTATTCGGCAATGAAGGATGGGACAAAAGCCATACTGCAATTTGACGGGTCTACGCAACTTGCAACTGAGCTTGGCTTTGCATCTGGAGGCACAATCGAGATTACCAAAATTAGTGCGTATCGCGGCTACGCCATCGCATCATCGTATGACGTGTTCGGTGTTAAATTTGGATGCGTACTCTCACGAAATCAGGTGTTCTGGAAAACAGTATCGATAACATAAAGAAAACTTTAACTCATTTCAAGCAAGGAGGAAATATCTATGAAATACGCAATCATCAAGGTCATTAACGGCAACTATGCCATCCATGCCGATGGCATCACAGACGTTGCCAACGCCAAGGTCAACTTTCACGGCCTTTGCCAAACGCTCTGGAACGCTCCCGATGTCATCACCGCTTGCGTCATGATTACGGACGAGAATCTTGACGTTGTGGAGGGCTACAAGGAGTTCATCGCACGCGCATAAGTATCGTAGGAGAAAACCATGTACTACGTCTGCAAACCATCAAGAATCAGCATCTACATCAACCTTGCTTGCAAAACCGCCGCGCAAATTAAGAAAGAGCTGGGTTGTGACATTATCATCAACGGCGGGCTGTATGATATGCGGCGCTACGTCCCCGAATGCTGGCTGAAAGCGGATGGAAAACTGCTGAACGCATGGCGTTGGAGCGCTTACGGCTACGGATGGGACAAGGACACGCTTGTTATGGACACCAGCGCAAACATCAGCAAATACCGCAACTACATCAACTGCGTGGAGCTTGTGCGGGACGGCGTTGCAACACCGTTGACATACGATCCGTCTCTTGGCGGTAAACGCGGCAGAACGGCAATCGGCACAAGGGCAAACGGCGATGTCGTGGTGTGGTGTGCTGCTGATGGAGCGTATGCGTTGACACCCGAACAGTTGCAAACAGAAATGCTGTCGCTTGGATGCAAGGATGCGCTTATGTTAGATGGCGGCGCATCCTCGCACTGCATCTTTCCAACGGGCAGCGTGCCGCCCTCTAAGAGCAGATCGTTTGTGTATGACTATATCGCCATCTGGACGGGAGAAACAGCACCGCAATGCCCGTACAAAGAACCTACTGGGTTCGTCCGATGGGGAAGCATCGGGCAGGGCGCGAAATGGGTACAATGGCAACTCGCGCGACACGGCTTTTCTTGCGCCGTGGACGGGCTTTTCTTCGGGGGGAGTGTGAGTACGTTGAAAGCATTTCAAAAGGCGCACGGGCTTGTTTCTGACGGCGTATGCGGAGATTTGACGAAGGGGGAACTTCAGAGATGACATACATCGACGTTTCCGAATGGCAAGGCGTGATTGATTGGGAGAAAGTCAAACCGCATATCGACGGCGTGATAATCCGCGCAGGTTACGGCAGCAGAGGAACGCCGGACAAGCGCTTTACCTACAACGCATCCGAGTGCAACAGGCTTAACATTCCCTGCGGCGCGTACTGGTTCAGCTACGCGAAATCCACCGAGGAGGCCAAGGCGGAAGCAAAGCACCTGCTGGCCGCTGTGCAGCCGTACAGGATGGAGCTGCCGCTGTGCTTCGATTTCGAGTATGACAGCATTGACAACTGCGTGGCACAGGGCGTGAAGGTGACGAAAGAGCTTGCCGCATCCTTTGCCAACGCATTTCTGTCGGAAATCGAGCGCGGCGGGTATTGGGCGCTGAACTACACTAACCAAGACTTCCTATCCCGCCTGTACGACATGGACAAGCTGGGGCGATATGGGCTGTGGCTGGCGGCGTGGGCATTATCTGCGAAACCCGACCTGTCAAAGCCGCCCCGCGCTTGCAGCATTTGGCAGTATGACAAACACGGCACTGTCCCCGGCATCACGGGAAACGTGGACACCAACGAAAGCTATATTGACTTCCCGACTGCTATCCGCACGGCCGGGCTTAATCATCTGCCTACCAGCGACCCGGCACAAGACGCGCTGAAATGGGCGCAGAGCTACAAATTTACAGATGACCCCGCGTTGGCAAATGCGCTGTGGCGCTACCACAACACATTCCACGTCCAGGAGGACGCGAAAACGAATAGCGGGCTTTTCAGTTGATGGAGAATGTGATATGATGGAGACAACATACAAGACGTTCTTTTGTTGGAGGCTTATTTACCGCGATGGCAAGTATCACGGATGGTATAAGTGGAGGTGATGCAGATGAAAAAGTTTTGGATTGCGGCTCTTATTCGTGCGCTTAGAACTCTGTGTCAAACAGCGATTGCTACGATTGGTACGGCGGTTCTGATTAGCGAAGTCAACTGGATTGCGGTTGCTTCCGCTTCCGGCTTGGCGGCAATTCTGTCTATTCTGACGAGCGTTGCAACGGGCTTGCCGGAGGTGGACGAAGTTGAGTGAGGCAGTTATAGCCGCGATTATTGCGGGACTTTTTGCGCTAACTGGTACTGTGGTTTCGCAAGTAATTATTTCGCGGCGGCAGATGACAACGGTGATTAATCAAATCAAATCCGCAAGCGATGAAAAGGACGCGGAACTGCGGCAAGAAATCGCTGTAATAAAAACCGAATTGTCAAACTTGCGGGCTGACGTGCAGAAACACAATAGCGTGATTGAACGTACCTACCACTTGGAAACAGAGGTTGCACGGCAGGGCGAACAAATAAAAACGCTATTTAACAAGTGAGGACGCAAAAATGGACGAGAAAGAGAAAGTCCCAGAGAAAGTACCGTATGTTGCTTATGAATCCGCCTTGGCACGAATGGAGCGAATTAATCTGCGTCAGACTGTCATTATCATTATTCAACTCATTCTGATTATTGCTGGCGTTGTGGGATTTATCATCTGGCGCAATCAGTTTGAGGTCTTGGAAACAACTACCATTGAAGCCGAACAGGAAAGTGAAAGCGGTAGCAATTTCGCGGTAGGCGGTGATTTTGAATGGCACGGCAACGAGTTAGAGTAACAAAAACTAGAAAAGTCACGCGCAAATACGGAGGCAACACGGGATTTAAGAAATGCCCACGATGCGGCGGGGATGGCGTGGTAAAATCCCGAAAATAATCTAAAAGGCGGTGAAACATGGACTACGCCTTGAAAGAAAAATGCGTTGCGGCTCTTGCGACAATGACAACGCGGGAAGTGTTTGATAAAGTATTTGTCCCGGAATACGGGAACAGGTGGAGCTATGAGACATTCAAGCGTCAGATGCGAATATGGAAGCGCAAGGCATACGCGGATGAGAATATGCTTGCATCCGGCACGTTCCCGCAATTCACTCCGCATGGCGCAACGGTACAAGTAGACCGCGACGGAAAAATCACGCAAGTATGGGTCAAGCAACACTCAGATGTTGATTGGTTGGAAATCCGCGACATTATCATGCGGGATGTTCCGAAATCCAACATTCGCCCATCTATCGTGTCCGGCGAAACGATGCTTGAAATCCCGCTGTTTGATATGCACTTTGGCATCGCGGACTTGGAATACTACAAAGATACTCTGTCCGATCTGATTGGTATTGTTTCCGCAAGGCAGTATGATGAAATCAATATCCTGTTCGGGCAAGATGTGCTTCATAACAACGATTTACGCGGGCACACAGCAAAGGGAACGCCGATTGAAAAGATTGACTTCCCGCAAGCATGGTCTGACACATGGGACTTTTTCAGAATCCTCATTGATTGCGCTTTGGAACACTCCCCGCGTGTCGTTTTGAGATACAGCAAGGGCAACCATGACGAGTGCGCCGCGTGGTGCTTGTTTAAGGCGTTGGAAGCTGTCTATCCGCAATGTGCGTCTGATGATAGTCTTTCGCCGCGCAAGTGCATCTTTTGGCGCGGTTGCTTTATCGGATTCGGGCATTGCGAGTACACAAGCAAAAACGATAAGCTGTTTCAGAACTTTGTACTTGACTTTCCACGTGAGTTTGCCGACGCAAAGGTGCGGGAAATCCATTCCGGGCATCTGCACCGTGAAAGCATTGACGATGGCATGATGGTACGCAGATTGCCGTCCGGCGTTCCAACGGATGATTGGTCTAGCAACAACGGATACACGGGATCGCACAAAAGATTTCTCATTTTTGAGTGGGCTGAAAATCGGCTGAAAGCGACATACTATGTTTGATTACACCAACAGTCAAATATCGACGCTGATTGACGAGCATATCCACAACGAGCGAGATAGAAAGATTATGAAGCGCCGATTGTGCGACGGAATCACCTATGAGCGCCTGGCAGAAGAATTTGACTTGTCAACGCAAAGAGTAAAGGCGATTACCTACAAGACCATGCAAAAATTAATCCGATATATGTAACGAAAGCACCGCTTAATTGCGGTGCTTTTTTGTTATCCAAAGATAGCCGAAAAGAATACGAAAGACGGACGTTCTGTTGATTTAGAGCGCCCGTCTTTTTTTATACCATTGGTACAGATAAACAAAGGAGATTACCGATGAATTACATAGAACTCATGTGTTACTGCGGATACGACTTGGAAAAAGCAAACGAAATGGCGAAGAAGCACAGCGAACAGCCGCTTTCAGAGATCATTGAGGAAATCTTAAAAGACACGGGGCTAGAAAGGATGGATTGCAATGTTTGTCATGTATCAGCCGAATCCGGCAAATGACGGCGTAGGTGATTGCGCTGTTCGCGCAGTTGCAAAGGTGCTTGGCACGACATGGGAGGACGCTTACACAAAGCTGACAATGAACGGCTTCCTCATGGGAGATATGCCGAGTTCCGACGCTGTGATTGCCTCTGTCCTCCGTCAGCACGGATTCAAGCGTGGGATTGTCCCGAACACTTGTCCCGATTGCTACACGCTTTCGGACTTTGCAAAAGACCATCCTATCGGCACATTTGCGGTCAAAACCAATAACCACATGACCGCCGTTGTTGATGGGAATATCTATGACGCTTTCGATTCTTCGCGTCGCATCCCTATGTACTTTTGGGAAAAAACAAATGGAGAGGATGAAAAGTAATGGCTTATCCGTACAACTCTTATCAGTACCCCTATCCCTATCAGCAACCCGTTCAGCAGTTTCAGCCGCAAGCGATGGTTCCCGCACAGCAACCGCAACAGCAACAGCCCGTTATGACGCAGACAAGCATCGTATGGGTCAACAACGAGAACGACGCGCTTTCTTATCCGATTGCCCCGAACAACGCCGTTGCGCTTTGGGAAACAAGCGGAAAGCGTATCTACATGAAATCCGCTGATGCTACGGGCAGACCAACCATCAAGACGTTTGATCTTGTGGAACACGTTGACGCGGAAGTTGTAGACAACCCGAAAGAAATTCCCTACGCGATGAAAGAGGACTTGAAAACCGTCGTGTCTGCGGTGAAAGACCTTGACGGCGTTATTTCTGCGCTTAGAGCGGAGATTGACAGCATCAAGGGCGATGTGTACGGCGTGGTAGGGAAGAAGCGTACAGCGCGGAAAACGGAGGCGTTAGACGATGATGCCTAATATTCAGAACGTTCAGCAGATGCTTGGACAGATCAAAGCTAACCCGATGCAGTTTCTTCTTCAACGAAAGATGAATGTCCCGCAGAACATGATGAATGATCCGCAAGCGATTATCAATCACCTTGTTCAGACGGGGCAAGTAAACCAAAACCAAATCAACAGCGCCTATCAGATGGCGCAGCAGATGGGTTTCAAGCGATAACGTATATCCCCGCATGGGTGCGCAACGTGCGGTAGATATAAACCCCGTATCAAATCTGACTGATACGGGCTTACCGGGAACAGTTACCCGGAGAAAGGATGATTAACAATGGCTCTTGATGAATCTAATGGCAACGGCTTCTATATGCCTGTTGCACCCGCTTATGCTGGCGGGAATGGCGGCTTCGGTGGCGGCTTTGGCGGCGATTGGGGCTGGATCGTGCTTCTGCTTCTTCTCGCTGGCGGCGGCTGGGGCATGGGCGGCTTCGGCGGTGGCTGGGGCAGTATGATGGGCATGGGCTTTGATTTCCCGTGGTTGCTTGCCGGACAGCAGAACGTCTCCAACAACACCAATGCCGGGTTCCGCGACGCTCAGATTAGCGACGGCATTACCTCCATCCGCGACGGTATCAGCGGTCTTTCCACTCAGCTTTGCGGTTGCTGCGGCGACATCTCCACGCAGCTTTGCAACGGCTTCAATGGCGTAACCTCCGCTGTTACTGGCGCACAGAACGCCCTCGCACAGCAGCTTTACAGCAATGAACTGGCTTCCCTCAATCGTAGCTTTGCGGAGCAGACCGCGAACACGGCGGGATTTAACGGCGTTCAGTCCAGTCTTTGCGATATTCGTTACGGCTCTGCGACCAACACCCGCGACATTATCGACAGTCAGACGCGCGGCACCCAGGCGATCCTTGACAAGCTGTGCGCTCTGGAACTGGACGGCTACAAGCGCGAAAACGACAATCTGCGTCAGCAGCTCAACATGGCTGATCTCCGCGCTTCGCAGACTGCGCAGAACGCTTTCATTTCCCAGGGCTTTGCCAACGAAGTTGACGCTCTGTACAACCGTCTGAATAGCTGCCCTGTGCCGACCACTCCCGTTTATGGTCGTACTCCTATCTTCACTTGCCCGCAGACCAACTCTTGCGGTTGCGGTTGCGGCAACAACGGCTTTATCGGCTGATAGGAGGCGTTAGCATGGCGTGTGAATTTTTGTATAACCCCGTACAGGAAACGGCACTGAACGCACCTATCCTGTTTGATACATCTATTCCTTGCACCCGTGGCAATGTCTACCACGAGGGCAATACCGGGAATTTTATTCTCCGTGGTGCTAACAGCTCCAACTCATGCAACTGCTTTGCGCAGTATCAAGTCACGTTCAATGGAAATATTGCGATCCCGGAGGGTGGCACGGTTACGCCTATCGCGGTAGCTATCGCGGTAAACGGCGAACCCCGCCTTACCAGCAGAGCAATTTATACCCCGGCTGCGGTTGAGGAATACGGCAACGTCACTTCTACGGCGATTATCAAAGTCCCGAAATGTTGCTGCTTCTCTCTGACGGTTGATGCTGTCCCCGCGACAACCGACCCGACTGTTACCCCCGCGCCCGTTATCGAAGTCCAGAACGCGAATTTGACGATTACGCGCATTGCATGAGAAAGGAGGACATACCATGAAACACCTTGACGGCATCCTTGAAATGGTTGACAAGGAGCTTGGCAGCATCGAGAAGAACGGGCAGTTTCGCTCCCGTGATGAAGTGGATAGCGTCTATAAGCTGATTGATATTGCCAAAGATGCGTATTGCATCTGGAAGTATGAAGAAGAAATGGACGGCGAATCCTACGCCTACGATGGCGGTTACGGTGGTCGTTCCTATCGCTATGACAGTTACGACGATGGCGAATCCTATGCACGGGGACGGGGCAGGAACGCGCGTCGTGACCGCATGGGGCGCTATTCCCGCGAGTATAACCGCGACGGCATGAGCTACCGCAGAGACGGTTATTCCCGCGACGATGCGAGAGAGGAATACACCGAAAAACTGCGGCGCATGATGGACGAAGCGCCGGACGAGCAGACCCGCATGAAGATTCAGCGGATGATGGATTCCATGTAAACGGAGAGGGCGAGAGAATTATTTCTCCCGCCCTTTTTCGTTTCATATCACATATGTTAATTTGAAATATGCTGTAACGCCGCGCCGATTTTGATTTTCGCGGTGTCGATTTTGTTTGTTCGCTGTTCAAAACGCAGTTTTTTGCTTAAACTCTAACCAAACCACGCGTTTCTCTCGTTGTTTTTGCACCAAACTACGATTTTAGAGCCGTAGGCAAGTTGCTCCATGGTGAACTCTGAGTGGGTATGGTTAGCCCTTGCAACAGGGCATAACCACAAGAAGCTTGCTCCACGGAGCCACTCGTCGTTTCTCATGTCCATTCAGCGTTAAGGTCATAATCAGCACACGACCCGCTGTCAGGTAAATAGCCGCGCCGAAGCGCCTGATTCCTCCAACAACATGACTTATATACCGCATCAGATTTAGCGGTCTGACGGGGTGCATAAAACACTACCGAGCATACTTTGTGCGGGGGCTATGCCAAACCTCACCGTCTTGTTCTTCATCGCCCACGGTAGCCACAAGCGACCTCAATATAAAATATAAAAACCCGCCTGCTACTCGCCATGCCGGTGGCTTTCACAAACAGGTTTTATACTTGTTTATAATCGGTCTTGCATCCGGCAATACAACACCTCTTGTAAGATAATTATATGCGGTGCAGACGAAAAAGAAAAGCCTGTCAAACTATACAAATTTACACTTGTCTGTTGTTCAATGTAACTAAATATACCTCAGCGGAAAATAATAAGCGGGGTGTTGTCCGCGTCAAGCTCTATTGTATCAACCGTTCCGCGCCAGAACATTTGACGCTGTTCCCTTGAAAAAGTGTTGTAAACGCTACGAAAATCCTTTGAAAAACGTGATTGCAACTCTGTAAAGTCTTTTGGTGCTGTCTCTTCCACAATCTGCGATTCCAATTCCGCACGGTCAGCTTTGTACTGTTCGATGGTAATAAGGTCGTTCAAAAACAGCTCTTTCAGCTTTTCGATTTTGCGCTTGATTTTCGCGTTGTCATGCGGTCTTTGCTTTGCCGTGAAATTGTATTCCGTGATGTAGTTGTCCAGTTTCTCCGCGACGTTATCAAGCATCCATCGCTCTAAGCGTTCTTCCCGGATTGAATGTGTGTGTTCACAGCGGCGGTATATCATTGCTTCGTGGCATCGGTAATAGTAATCGTCGCCGTTTGGCTTTGGGAGTGTAAAGCCAACCATTGCCAGACCACAGCACGAACAGCGCACAAGGCCGGAGAAGATGTAAACCCGGTTTGTCGGATTATGCCGAACGGAGCGGCTTTTCATAAGCTCTTGCGCCGCGTTAAATGTCGCCGCGTCTACGATTGGTTCACAGTAATTCGCGTTTGAGCGGTATTTTCCTATGTATATCGGGTTTGACAAGCAACGGCGAATGTAGTGATATTGCCACTTCATCCCGGTTACAGAGTGCAAATAACGCGCCGTATCGTAGTAGGACGCGGTATCAAGGTAATGCCGGAACATTTCACGCGCTATGTTTGCGGTGTCCGGGTTTGGCACAAGCCGCTTGTTTTCCACCATGTAACCAAAAGAGGGCTTTCCTCCGGCAATCTCGCCCTTTTCGATCTTATGCTCAAACACGGCTTTGATTCTTTCGCTTGTGCGGTCAGCTTCATTCTCAGCGACAGATAGCATAATATTGACCTTGAACCGCCCCGATGCCGTGATAGTCTCATAGTCCTCTTGTATGGCGATCCACGCAACTTTGTGTTTGTCGAGAATGTCTTGCACTTGGTAATAACCTTTAACATTGCGCGTCCACCTGTCCAGCTTTGTAAATGCGATAAGCGCTGTTTTGTTCGCGGCAATGTCATTTAACAACCTTTGCAACGCGGGGCGCTTAGACGGCATTTTTCGGGCTGATACTCCATTGTCTACATATTCACCGACAATCTCATTCCCGTTTAGCGCCGCCCACTTGTGTAGCGCGGCTGATTGGGCTTCTACGCTGATTCCGTGCTTTGCCTGTTCCTCCGTCGAGACCCTTTCATAGAGTGCAACTCGCATAGTCATTCCCCCTTTATCTTCTTTATTCTCCACTCATGGTATTTGATAGCAACTTTGGCATACTCACGCCTTGCATAAGCGCCGAATAAGCGGAGTTTTGTTTTTAGTATGAGTTTCCGCAACACGCGCGACTTGTCTTTCGACGTGGATATATCGGTTATGTTTGAGCGATTCATTATATTCTCTCCGTTTCGACTGATTGATTCTGGTATGCTATCTCTACTTTCAGAAAGGAGCATAGAACAATGACAGACAAGACAAGGCAACAATTAGACGCTTTTATTCTTTCCGTTCTTCAAGATTCAGAGCGGCGATCAATTCTTTTGGAGCATCTACAAGCGTTAGGATTCCGACAAGTTTCTCAATCGGCAGAGAATGAAGAAACCGAAGAATAGCATCGTCAGTCCCGTTCCCGTTCGTGGGGGCGGGATTTTTGTTTTTCGCTTTCAAAACGCTTGCGGCAATTTCCCATTCGGGAATATCGGGATTTGATAATTCCTCAACCGTCATTCCAAACTTTGACGCAATCTGCGATAAGCGGTCATAAGGCGGTTGTTTCTTGGCTTTTTCCCATTTGGCAATAACGCCGTTTCCAATTCCAAGCTCTCTTTCAAGTTCTGCAATCGTCGTTTCTGCCAGCTTGCAAGCGCGGCGAATGTTGTTCACAGGGAAAGGCATAAAAATTCTCCCCAATTCGCAAAATTTCTATTGACAAATAGCAAAAATGCGATTAGAATAGGAAATGTGCTAAGGCAATAGCAAAGCGCACCCCTCGTTTGACGGGCTTTAGACTTTGTATTTTGTTGGGTTGGCTATTCAACATTAGCACAAATTCTAACGCCTGTCAACAAGGGAGTTAGGAAAGGAGGGCGATAAATGAACATTGAGCTTATCAAAAAGAAGTGCGCCGAGCGACAGATTACTTTCGCAGAGCTTGAACGGGCAACGGACATCGGAAATGGAGTTATCGGAAAGTGGGCGAAGTCTGCAAACGGCGCGTCGGCGGTCAACATCAAAAAGGTTGCGGATTACCTCGGTTGTACCATTGACGAACTCATGCGGGAGGAAAGCAAATGAAATCCGCTTTTGTTATGGGCGGTATGTTTCGCGTCTATGAGGACGGCACGGTAAACACCATCATTGACGGAAAGGAAACCGCATCAAGGAAAACCATCATGCGGAAGAAGAACGCGGCGACGGGCTATGTCGTTATTTCCGTAAAAGACGATAACGGACGCGAACATAGATTTTTCGCTCATAGACTTGTCGCTTTAGGGCTAATACCGAACGCGGACGGAAAACCATTCATTAACCACATCGACGGCAACAAGGAAAACAACAGCGTTGCAAACCTTGAATGGGTAACGGCAAGAGAAAACCTTATCCATGCGTACAAAACGGGATTGAGGAAAAGCAACAAATACGGTTTTCCAGTTGCAAGGGCTTTGATTGAGGACACCACATGAGTAACGAGATCAACCCGCAGCTTGCGTTTGAAACGATAGCGCGTATCGCGGCGCTGATAGCAAATGCGGACGTTACCGTTACGGTAAAAGAAAAACCCGCCGAAGATACGGTGGGAGAAAGGAGCGAAGCATGATTACCAAAACCGAAATGAAAGACATTCCTGGACGGGCGGCATCGTACAACGAGCAAGTGACCAAGGACGTGATGGAGTTCTTTGAAAGCGATTGGAGCGCTTGCGAGGTCAAGACGGAGAAGTACAAAAACGTCATGTCTGCGGCAAACGCATACAAGGAAGCGATCAAGCGGGCGCACGTCGGCGTTTCTGCTATCACGCGGGGCGGCAGACTGTTTCTTATCCGCGCATAAGAAAAGCCGCTTGCGGAATGGCAATCCAACAAGCGGCTGAGAACGGGTTAGCTCTTGCTGATGATAACACAGCGGGAGCGGAAAGGCAAGGAAAATATGCACAGTAAAGGAATGATTCTTTTCTCGCGCATGACGAAATCAATGCGGCGGCGGAAGATCGTCCGCTTTGTTGAGCTTTGCTTCTGGATGGTGGTAATGAGCGTCGGTTGCGTGGTTACTGCGCTTGCAATCAGCGCGTGTCTGCGGGCTTTGGGGGTGGGGTAATTAATGACCGTCCTCAAATGTCCGTTCTGCGGCGGCGAAGCATCCATAAAAGGGAGCAAGGTGCAGACGCACGGCGGGAGCTATATGCGCGGATGGGTAGGTTGCCCGGATTGCGGCGTGTACATCCAGTGGACGCATGACGCATCTGGCGCGGTGAAGAAATGGAACAGGAGGACTGAATGTACGAACAACTGACAGCAGACTTGCGCGAAGAAGCGGAGTGGGCAGAGGGCAACGAATGGGAAACGCCTATCATGCTGTCCGACCACTTGACGCAAGCAGCAGACGCAATCACGGCGCTTCAAAAGAAACTGGAAAACTGCCGCAACGAACTTTGCTTGCGGTGCGGGCAGTACAAAGAACGTCACAAGGGCGCGTGTGATGGGTGTAGGTGGAACGCATGAATGAAATCCACCTGAAGCCGGACGCAATCGCGTTGCTTGACTATCTCCGCATTGGCGGCGGTACAACGGTGCGTGAAGCGCAAGACGCTTTGGGTATGACCGAAGTGCGATCCCGTATCAGCGAACTTGTCAAAGCTGGTGTTCCCATTAAGAAGAAGTGGGAAAGCGGAAGCAACAAGTTTGGAAAGCCCGTGCGTTTCGTGCGCTATGTTCTGAATGATGGCAGTACGGAGAAACACAACTAACCGCTTGACGCTGTTTCGGACTTGCGCGATATGCGGTCAGACGATGATAACCACGGCTGACACGCCGTTTGTCCGTCAGCTTCCAAACATGGGCGGAAAGAAGCAAAAGACTTGCTATTTCTGTTCGGAGAGTTGCAAGCGCGAAAGCTATATACACAACTGTGACGGCCACGCATGGAAACGGAGACAAGAGAAAGAATCAAGCCGCGATATTACCGCAAAGAATAAACGCTTTTACGATGCCCATTCAGACGAATTAAGGGCGCGTAGGCGGGCGCAGTATTACGCCATGACAGTCGAAGAACGCGCAAAAGAAAACGCCTACAGACGCGCAAAACACGCCGCAAACAGGGAAGAAGATAACCGCAAGCGGCGCGAGTACAGAGAAAGGAAAAAGCAATGCGAGACTTGCAACACCCGGATATAACCACCGCTGAGCGGACGGGCTATCCGCGAAATCTGCGCATCTTCACGACTTGCGATTGGTGCGGAACAGAAATCCAAGAGGGCGACGAATACTACGAAATCCACGGAGAAATTCTGTGCGCCGAGTGTGTGAACGAATGTAGAAAGGAGGCGGGTGCGTGATTACCACAAAAGAACGAATCGGTTATATTCGCCGTCAAGAACACCCAGACGGCACAACCGAGTTTAAGTTTATCGAATCAAAAATCAAGTCCGTCCGCATTGGAAAGAAAGGCACAAGCGTTTACTCTGATAGATTCCGCGCCCTTGATGCGGGTGAACTTGAATCGAACACGGAAATCATGTTCATGTCCGGCGATTCCGCACTTGTGCTTGTTGGGGAGCCGTTTATCACGAATGATGAACTGTCAGCGCATTTGCAAAAGGTTGTAGCACATTGGAACAAGCACGGGGCAGATACATTGCTTGGAAATCGGACAGAGCCGCCAAAGGAGGATTAAATGCGACCTTTATACGAAATCAACGCAGACCTTGACGCTCTGCTTGACAGCATCGACCCGGAAACTGGTGAAATCGACGGCGACGCTTTGACCGCGCTGACGATGGAACGGCAAGAAAAGCTGGAGGGCATGGCGCTGAAACTGAAAAACCTTGCCGCAGAAGCCGAAATGATTAAGTCGGAGGAGAAAAACCTTGCCGATAGGCGAAAGACCGTAGAGCGAAACAGAGACAGCTTGAAAGCGTATCTGATGCGTTCCCTTGACGGCGAAACTCTGAAAACGGCAAAGGTGGCAATCAGCTATCGCACAAGCAAGAGCGTGGAGATCGACGAGGACAAGTTTTTTGAGTTTGCCGATTTTCGGTATCTGCGGCAGACCACGGAAATCAACAAAGAAGCAATCAAGGCGGCGCTTGCGGCGGGTGAGGAAGTCCCCGGCGCGGCGTTGGTAGAGAAACAGAACATGGTTTTGAAGTGAGGTAGACATGAACATTTACGAAGCAATCACCGCAATCATGCAGGAGGGTTATTCCATCGGGAAGAACAAGAAAAATCAGCAGCAGGGTTTCATGTATCGCGGCATTGATGATGTGATGAACACATTTCAGCCGCTTATGAGCAAGTACAAGGTTTTCTGTGTCCCGGAGGTTATCGGGCATGAGCGAGAGGAACGGCAGACCAACAAGGGAAACAATCTGATTTATTCCATTCTCACCATTCGATACACGTTCTATGCGGAGGATGGCACAAGCGTTTCCGCTGTCGTGGTAGGTGAGGGCATGGACAGCGGCGACAAGGCCAGCAACAAGGCGCTTGCGGTTGGAATGAAATACGCTATGTTCCAGACGTTCTGCATCCCGACAGAGGAAATGATCGACCCGGACAGCGTAACGCCTGAGCCGACCACGCCGAAGCCGCCGAAAACCGATATGTTTATCTGCCAGAACTGCGGAAACAAGCTGACACCGTACCTTGACAAGAACGGCAAAGAAATCGGCATCCGTCAACACGCGGCGGGGAGTGAAAAGAAATTTGGACAAGTCCTCTGCCTCGATTGCATCAAGAAACTGTACCCCGATAGTGCGAAATGAAGATTGACGCAGCCGAATGGAGCGCGGGGAAGCTGATACTCACAACGGCAGACCCTGAAGCGGTGCGGTTTGCAATCGGGTTTGAGGCAGGGGAGTATCAGATCGCAAAGGCAAAGAAGCGGCGCAGCTTGGACGCAAATGCCTATTTCTTTGTGCTTGTAGACAAAATATCAGCAGTTACAGGCGTTCCGAAAACAGAGGTATATAGAAACGCAATCAAAGAGATCGGCGGCAACAGCGACACAGTATGCGTCATGGAGAAAGCCGCAGACGAGTTGTGTAGGTCATGGGAAAAGTTGGGGCTTGGATGGCAGACAGAGCGTTTCCCGTCAAAAATCAAAGGTTGCGTGAATGTAACTCTTTACTACGGAAGCAGTAGCTACGATACGGCAACTATGAGCCGCCTAATCACAAACGTACAGGAGGACGCAAGGGCGCTTGGGATAGAGATACTACCGCCCGAAAAGGTTTCTGGAATGTTGGAGGCGTGGAATGGAACTGTGGAAAGCAATACCAAACACTAACGGACACTACCTTGTCAGTTCTTATGGTGCGGTTAAAAGTCTTGCGAGAGACATTGTAGCTAAAGACGGTAGGGTTATGCACATTAAGGAGCGCATTGTAAAGCAAGGCGACAACGGTGTCGGATATAAGTGGGTCTTACTATTCAACAACGGAGAAAAACGCCAGGTATACGTTCATCGTCTTGTCGCGGAGCTTTTTTGCTTAAAGCCAGATGGATGCAATTACGTTAATCACAAAGACTTTAACCCATCAAACAACCACGCAGATAATCTCGAATGGGTAACAATGACGGAAAACAACAGATATTCGATTAAAAACGGAAGATACTATGGCGAGGAATGGAAAAAGGCAATAGCGGATGGAACAAGAAAGAAACAAGGTAAACGTGTGATCGGAACAAACATAGCTACCGGGGATGAAGTTCAATACGATTGCCTAAACGATTGCAAAAAAGACGGGTTTCATCCAAGCGCGGTAAGCCAATGTTGTCATGGGAAACAGGCATTTCATCTTGGTTACACATGGCGATTTTCAGCCGAAGTAGAGCCGGACGAAAGGATTAAGTCTTTGCTAAAGGAGTGGGATAAGAACAGATAAGAAAGGAGAAATAGAAATAGAGAATTTTGAAAACGAAGAATGGCGCGACGTAATCGGATATGAAGGCATATACCAAATAAGCAATTATGGGCGCGTCAAATCGTTAGATCGCATCATTACAGACAAAAACGGGAAATACAAGCACGTTAAATCGAGACTTATGAAACAAGAAGTTGATGATAAGGGATATTACAGAGTGCAGCTTTTTGTTCGTGCAGGTAAAAAGGGCTTCCTTATTCACAGACTTGTTGCGTCTGCGTTTATTGAAAACCCAAACGATTACCCTGATATAAACCACAAAGATTTTGACCCAAGCAATAACTATGTCGGTAATTTGGAATGGTGTACCAAAGAATATAACAACAAGTATTCCTTTGATGCCGGAAGGTATGCGAACAAATCTATTGAATGGCGCACAAACCACAGAAAAGGTGTGAGGGAAAAGCAGGGGAAAAAGGTTGTTGCAACAAGAATAAAAGACGGAGAAAAGCTGTACTACGAAACTGAAATGGACGCAGTTAATGATGGTCATAATCTATCAAGCGTTAGCCGATGTTGTAACGGGCTACAAAGGAAACACCACGGTTACAAGTGGAGGTTTGCAACAGAGCATGAATGGCAACAAAGAGTTAAATAGCAGATACAACGAAAAACTGGACAAGAACGGATATGCGCCGAGCATAATGCAGAGCGATCTTTCGCGTTGCTATCTTTGCGGCAGATCATCTGAAAAGCTCGACAGGCATGAGCCGTTTGGCGGCGCATTGCGTTCCAAGAGTAAAAGATATGGAATTTGGGTCATGCTCTGCCATTGGACTTGTCACTTGAACGGCGCACACGCTCGCGGCGAAATCGCGCAGATGCTCAAACGCGAAGCACAGCAAAGAGCTATGGACTACTACGGATTAACAACAGATGAATGGATTGCCGAATGGGGCAAGAACTTTTTGTAAAGGAGAAACAATATGCTGAATGTGGTAACGATTGCCGGAAGATGCACACGCGAGATCGAGCTACGCTATACGCAAAGTCAGAAAGCGGTTGCAAGTTTCACGCTTGCGTGTGAACGCGATTTTGCGCCTACGGGGGAGAAGAAAGAGGTTGACTACGTTAATTGCGTAGCGTGGGGCAAGACGGGCGAGATCATCCACCAGTATGCGACAAAGGGCAGTATGCTGATGGTTTCCGGCAGATTGCAGAGCCGCGAATGGACAGACAAGAACGACAACAAGCGCCGCGAATGGGAAGTCGTAGCGGATCACGTTTACTTTGGCGAAAGCAAGAAGAACGCAAAGCCCGTTGATGTGGAAGCGCCGCAGAGTACGTTTTCCGATTTGTCTGACACGGAAGGCGATCTCCCTTTTGATTAAGGGTTACGCTACCCGACAAAAGGCGACAAAGCACCATGCGGGAGGGGTGAATCTTGGCAGAAAAACGGTACTACTGGCTTAAACTGAAATGCGACTTTTTCAAGCGGCACGACATTCAGATTGTCGAGGATATGCCAAATGGGAAAGAGTACATTTTGTTTTATCTGAAACTTCTATGCGAAAGCGTAGACCATGATGGTACGTTGCGCTTTTCGGAGAGAATACCATACAACGAAACCATGCTTGCCACAATAACGCGCACAAATATCGACATTGTAAGGGCTGCAATCCAAGTATTTACCGAGTTGAACATGATGGAGATTATGGACGATGGAACCGTTTTCATGTGCGAAGTCCATAAGATGCTTGGAAGCGCCGCAGACAACGAAAATGCCAATCGTCAAAGGCGGTTTAGGGAGAAGCAAAAGGCAACAGCGTTACTTGACCGTTACGAAAGCGTTACGGAAAGCGTTACGAAAAATAACGAGAGTAAGAGTATAGAGATAGAGAAAGAGTTAGAGATAGAAATAGAACCCCCTAAATCCCCCGAAATCCCGTTTTCTGGACAGCTCAAAGAGGCGTTTGATGATTGGATTGCCTATAAGAAAGAACGCCGCGAAAACTATCAGCCGCGTGGATTGAAGATGCTAATTACGCAAATCAAGAACAACGCAGACAAGTACGGAGAGGACGCGGTTATCGGTGTTATCAGCGACAGCATGGCAAGCGGGTACAAGGGGATCACCTTTGACCGCTTAAATAAGATGACACCGAAGCCGCAACAGAAGCAGTACACGACAAAGGGGAGTTTCTTTGACGATGAATGAATACGTTAAAGCCGTGTTAAACGACCTTGCAAGACCAAAAACGCAGCGTGAGGGCGATTTTACCAAAGATGGCATCTTACATTGCGGCAAGTGCGGAGAGCCGCGCCAGGCATGGATTGATTGGATTCCAGACGAAAACGGAAACGTGGAAAAGAAGCTCGTCCCGATCATGTGCAAGTGCGACATAGAGAAAGAGCAGAAAGAGAAAGACGCAGAAGCACAGCGGAACTTTGATGAATCCATGAAGCACGTCCGGCTGACGCTCCATACCATGCGCGATGATGTGAAGTGGACGTTTGCGAAAGACGATAACGCCGATAGCCCGATTGCCAAAACGTGCAGAAAGTACGTTGAAAAATGGGACGAAATGCGGAAAGAGAACATGGGTATCTTGTTCTATGGCAACAAGGGGACTGGAAAGACATTCTATGCGGCCTGTATCTACAATGCGCTGATTGAAAAGCGCGTCCTTTGCGGGTTTACCTCCACAGCGAACTTGATGAATCTGCTAGGGCAATGGGACAAAGACGAACTCTTTGACGTTATCGCCCGCGTCAAGTTGCTTGTGTTGGACGATCTCGGCGCAGAGCGGAACAACACATACTCCGCTGAACTCATGTACTCCGTTATTGACGCAAGATACAAGACGAATCTTCCGACAATCGTAACCACGAATCTTGACTTCAACGAAATGAAAGCAGACGCGGATTTATGGCGCGGGCGCATCAATGACCGTGTGCTTGAAATGTGTCCTATCCCTCTGGCAATGGCGGGAGATAGCAAGCGTGGGATTATCGCAGAGGAACGGAAGAAGAAAGCCAGGGAGTTGTTACGATGACCTACGACGAATTTTTGAAAACAAAAGAGAACCGCGCAGAAGCGTGTGGGTTTGACGTAGACCGCGACAGCATCACGAAATACGCCTTTGATTGACACGGAATGAGAATGACAACCCCATGTTTGAACTGTAACAACCGCTATGCCGGGTGTCACGCTGATTGCGAAACCTACAAAGCGTGGAAGTCAGAACAGCTTGCGTCAGCAGAAGCAAAGCGCAAAGCGAAAGAAACACAATCCATGCTCAACAGCTACACGGCGAAAGCGGCAAGGAAGTATATGCGGAAAAAGAGGGAGGAAAGGTGAAGCAAAAGAAATACTACCCGCCAGAAATCAAACTCTGTATTGACTGCTATTACGCACGAATGAGAACAGACATTTGCGGGATATACTGCACGGGCGGGTTTATCGAAAAAGACGGAACGTGCAAGAAATTCAAGCCGTATAGGAGCAAAGAAGATGTTAGTTGAAGATACTCTTTTCGGACACGTTGACAAGGTGGAGGACGCAATCAAGCGGCTAAAGACTTTTGAGCCGCGAAACGGTGAGGGCTATTATCTCGCATTCAGCGGCGGGAAAGATAGCCAATGCATCTATCACCTTGCGAAAATGGCGGGAGTAAAGTTCGACGCGCACTATTCCGTTACGACAGTTGACCCGCCAGAGCTTATGCGGTTTATCCGCGATAATTACCCCGATGTTGAATGGGAACGGCATTACTGGAATGACAGCAAGCCAGAGCATTACCGCGCAGACGGAACACCGAGACAGATAACAATGTGGAACTTGATAGCAGATCGTACCATCCCGCCGACGAGACAAGCGCGTTATTGTTGTTCTTCGCTGAAAGAGACGGGGGGGCAAGGGCGCGTTGTCATTACGGGTGTTCGTTGGGCTGAAAGTGTACGCAGAAAAGCGTTGCACGGTGTAGCAGATATTCAAACCGATAGCAAGAAGCTCCACGCAGAAGCGGAAGAAAACCCGTCGTATAAGCGAAACAAAAACGGCGGCATCGTTTTCATGGACGATAACGACGGAGCGCGGCGCATGGTGGAACAATGCTATTTGAAACGAAAAACGACCATCAATCCAATAGTAGACTGGACGGATGATGATGTTTGGGAGTTTCTAAACGACGTTGTAAAAGTCCCGCATTGCTGTCTGTACGATGAAGGTTTTACGAGGTTAGGTTGCATCGGTTGTCCGCTACAAGGACGCGAGGGTATGTTGCGAGACTTTGAGCGGTGGCCTGGTTACAAGAAACAGTATATCCGCGCATTTGACAAGATGATTGCAAACCATCTAGGAGAAATCAAGGTAGCAACTGGAGAATTGGTAGGCAATTCCAATGCGGGGGGGGTACAGCGATATACACAGGATGGGTCGCATGGAACGCCTGACGGATTTGGAAGCGAATTTGTCCATGCGACCAGCAGATCGGGCAACAACGCCGGAGAGAGAGAGAGAGAGAGACGCGGAACGGCAAAGTTCTCCGAGTGGAGCGGTCAGCAGATTTACGACCTTTGGATTTGGAGCCTCCGAACAGACGCGAGCGAACCGCCGCCGCACAGACTTGTACAGAACCGATATACGGGAACGAAACGATGGTGAACAAGCACGGGAAACCGCGTCAATGGTGGCTGACGATGACAGCAGAGGAAAATTTGGAATACTGGATAAGCAACTGTTAAGCGGAGAAGCACAACGAGACTTTAATCCCGACCCACGAATAGCGGATTTTGTGAACGGCGAGGCCGCGCTTGAATGGATGATAGGAGCATATAGCTAATGGGAATTGACATAAACTCTCTCCCTCCGTGGGCGCAGAAACAGATAGCAGACAAAGTAGCACGTCAAATGCGCGAGAAAGCCGAAAATCGTGCGTCTAACGGCGGCGAAGGCAAAAGCAAGTATAACAACACTCCCGCAGAAAGAAGCGGAGAAAGCGCGAATATACGCTTTGCGTCGCAGAAAGAAGCGCGGAGATACGACGAACTTATGCTGATGCTGAAAGCGGGGAAGATACGCGATTTGAAACTTCAACAGGATTTCACCTTGCAAGAGGCATACACAACGCCGCAAGGGGAACGGATAAGGGCTATTCGGTACAAAGCCGATTTTGTGTACGAAAAGCGCATAATTCGGCAGTATCAGAAAGACGGCGGGTATAGCTTTGAAGAAGCCGAGGAATGGGAAAAGGTCGTGGAAGATACCAAAGGCGGGAAAGCAACGCAAACGCCGATCTACAAGATGAAGAAAAAGATGATGCAAGAAAAGTACGGCATCACGATCAGAGAGGTTTAGCTATGCGACTGATAATGAAATGCAAAGACACAATCTGCAATATCAAGGTTGACGCAATCGAGAAGCAAGAGGACGTAGTATTTGCGTACAGAAAACCGCAGAACAGCATGACGGCAACAGAGTTTGTCGGATGCTTTGATTTGGGAAGCGTGGATTTCCTGTATGTGACGGACGAGAGGGTGACGGAGTGAAACACTACGGGGACATAACAAAACTATCCGGCTATGAGCTGCCGATTGTGGATGTTATCACGGGTGGAAGTCCGTGCCAGGATTTGAGCGTAGCGGGGAAACGCGCCGGACTTGCGGGACAACGCAGCGGCTTGTTCATGGAGCAAATGCGAATTGTGCGAGAAATGAGGGAACGTGATGCAAGGGATAATCGAAGGACAGGTTGGGCTATTCGACCTCGATACATGGTGTGGGAGAACGTCCCCGGTGCTTTCAGCAGCGGAAACCCGAAAGGCGCGGACTTCGCCGCCGTCATTGAAGAAATCATCAAAGTCGCAGAACCGCAAGCCGCCGATGTGTGTGTGTGTGTGCCGGAGCGCGGATGGCCGTCAGCCGGGTTATATTACGCTGACGATGGAAGATGGAGCATTGCTTGGCGAGTACACGATGCACAGTTTTGGGGAGTCCCCCAGAGAAGAAAACGCATCGCGCTTGTCGCAGATTTTGGAGGACTCAGCGCACCCGAAATACTGTTTGAGCGCAAGGGCTTGCGCTGGGATTTTGAACAGAGCGCAGAAGAGGGGCAAGGAACTGCCGCCGGAACTGAAAGAAGCCCTTTTGCGGCAATGCGGTAGCGGTGGATGTGTACAACCAGACGATTGATGGAGACGTCGCCTGTTCCATCACCGCTGCCGTTGGGGGGGCAAACACAAGTGGAGCAAAAGTCATCGTGTACCCTCAAAATTAGGGGGGGGGTGCGACACGGATATTTACGGAAAGAAAGCTGGCAAGGGAGCGCTGATACAATGGGAGAAATCCGGGACGCTGGGTGTCAGCCAAGATCAGACGTTATTTGTTTGGAGGGAAACGGTT
>Ga0310691_10000779_pt1 | contig 54968 bp, 87 predicted proteins | sample 176DNAGHGlowgp2_FD_203887 | JGI IMG/M metagenome (GOLD analysis project Ga0310691, IMG submission 203887) | Sheep rumen microbial communities from Palmerston North, Manawatu-Wanganui, New Zealand - 1766 DNA GHGlow gp2 (v2) (version 2) | ecosystem: Host-associated > Mammals > Digestive system >... | reverse complement strand
AGAGGAGATAGAGGTAAAACAGCTTATGGTCATTCTCAGCTTACTTCTGGTAATCCTCATAATGTTACTAAGTCTGATATCGGTTTAGGCAACGTTGACAATACATCTGATTCTACCAAAAAGACTAACTTTACAGGCAGTATCGCAAGCGGAAATACAGGATTTGTAACAGGCAATGATGCTTATACCGCTTTAAACAATAAATCCGACAAAGTGACCAATGCCACCAACGGCAACCTTGCAGGCTTAAACGCTACGGGCAATCCCACGGATAGTGGCATATCGGGTGACATGACCACCACCTCCGCCACAGGTAATCCTATCTCAATTACAGGCTTAAAATCAAATCAGTTAGCAATCAACCCTATAATCACGTTTGAACCGATACAGGCAGGAAGTGGAACACCGTCACCGAGCAATATAAGGGCAATAAGCGGCTACGATAAAATTGAGGTTTTATCGTGTCAAAAGAATATACTTAAAGCCACGCTTGATAGCTTAAAACAGAACAACACAAGTACACAAGGTGCGTCATGGTCGGGTAATGCGTGTACGATTGGCAACGTAGTATTTACAGTATTACTTGACGATAATGGCGACATATCGGGTATAAAGGTTACTGGTTCTGCTCCGTCAAGTGGTTATACATCATTTAAATTGACATTCCCAAAATATCAAACACTTGATAAATATGGCTATGAAGTCGGTAAGACATATACGTTAAGTGGTTGTCCGAGTGGTGGTGGGACTGCAAGCAAGTATAACCTTACTTGGAATAGTGGTAACAGTTCTAACATAATTGATTACGGAAATGGTGTCAACTTTAGTGTTAATACCACAAATACATATTATCTTGAAATCCGTATCATAAGTGGATATACCATTCCATCGGGTGGATTAACGTTCTATCCTATGATTGAAGAAGGTACGGCAAAGACTTCATTTGTTCCCTACCATAAAACCACAGATTTATCCGAATCTTTGGGGCAGACGGTGTATGGGGGTACGTTGGATGTTAGGACAGGTGTGCTGACGGTTACACAAAAGCATGTAAAGATTAGTGATTTAACGTGGCAATATTGGAGTTCGGGAGGTTATTTTTATACTACACAAGCAATGGATAAAGCATATGGGCAATCAAACGTAATATGTTCCGCTTATAAAACGGCAAGCAATACCGAAAATCTTACTATATATGGACATACAAGTGCGGTAAATATACATATCCGTGATGATAGTTATAGTGGAAATGTAAGTAATTTTGTGAGTGCAATGAGTGACCAAACTATCTGTTATAAATTAGCCACACCATTCACCATCCAACTCACACCCCATGAAATCGCACTTTCACAGGGGTACAACTACATCTCCACTAACGGCTCACTTATCGAGTTGGCTTACCACAACGGCGAGTTGGCTACTCATGCCGATGTTGAACAGTTGGGTGAAACGGTGAATGAGTTGGGGGATAAGGTAAGTGCAAATGATGCGGGTACACAGGTTAATTTAATGACATATAATACTTCAACCAATAAGTATGTATGCTCGTCTGACGGATATATTAGTCTGTCTAACGCAGGTGCATCCGTTGGTGACTATATAATTATGAGCGTGTATGGTGCAAACGATAATCTAATTTGCGGATTAAGATGCGATACTTCCGTAGCGAGCATAGTTACCGTACAAAACCTTTTTGTAAAGCGTGGTATGAAATGCTATATCCGTGCCAAATCAAGTACGGGTTCATTTACGGCATTATTTACACCGTTAGAGTAACCCCATAAAATAACTATTTTAGGAGGAAAGATGGATAAATGTTGCAGAAATTGTATTCATTGTAAATATATCAAAACACTACTTGTTACAGGGAATCCGATAGATTTTGTATGTGAATTAAAAGGGGCGGTTATAGATGATAACAATATCGACATAAAGAATTGTGATGAAATGTATGAACCGAAAGTAACCCCATAAAACCAAAATTTCATTCGGTGGCGGAATAGGTAGACGCTATAGTGGACTGTAGGACTTGCCTATTATGTCAATGGTGGACAGTTTTAAACGCACTCATTGACCTTGCGGAAGCATGATGGAAGTAGTCTATGTAAGGTGTAAATCCTTACCCGAATAACAAATTTAAGAATTGAACAGAAAGCAGAGTAACGTGATATTTGAGCCGAGAGGTGGCGAAGATGATTTGAGTTATATTTATACCGAAGGTACACGCTTTGTGTCCCTCGGAAATTTGAAAAGGAGAAAGTATGAAATATGTAATATGTGGTTTACTTTATATTGTCACAGTAGGTATGTTTTTAGCAATATTGAAAGGGGGTAGTGATGATGATACTTAAAAAATTGGCAAAACTGATTGACGTTAAAAGCCTTGTTACCTTTGTGCTTACAGGTGTGTTTGCGTACCTGTCAATCAAGGGAACTATCAGCGGACAGGATTTCTTACAGGTTTTCTTGATGGTGGTTTCTTTCTATTTTGGTACGCAATCCGGGAAGAAAGAAGCTAAGGAAGAACAGGAGGTAGATCATGGCGAAAGCGACAGCTAAGTTTTCGGAATTTAAATCTTTTCTTATTCGTATGCTTGGTATGATGTATGTTCTGGGGGCTCAGGGACATAAGTTTGTAGATTTACTTGACAGGCTTTGTGCTATGGAAAAGAACGATCCTAAACTTGTCCAGAATGTGCTTACATTGCTCAAAAAGAAGTTAGATGCAGGCGTGGATATTATGACGCTTTTAGCCTTTGATTGCTCTGGATTAGGTATGAAATGGCTTATGGATAACGGCATATATAAGTACGATATGACCGCTAAAGAAATGTATAACTCTATCCCTAACAAGATTGAGCGTTTAGAGTTGGTTAAAGCGGGCGATATGGTATTTACCGAATCCCTTGGTCATGTTGGCTATGCTATTGGTGACGATATGGTTATCGAAGCACGGGGAACTGCATGGGGCGTTGTTATGACAGACTTATATAAGCGTGAGTGGACTAAAGCTGCCCGTCCCGATTGGTGGATTGATCTTAATGAAAAGCCTGTACTTAAAAGAGAACTGAAGCTGACAGACCCTTACATGACGGGTGAGGACGTTAAGACAGCTCAGGCATTGCTTACCGAAAAGGGTTACAATCCCGGTACGATTGACGGGGTATTCGGCAAGAATACTGAAATAGCAAGTAAAAATTTCAAGTACGATAATGGCTTAAAGCATGAAACAGGAACTATAGGTAAAAGAACCGCCGAGAAATTAGGTTTTATCTGGGAAGGTTAAACACAAAGGGAAGGGTGCAGCATGAAAATATCGCAATATACGGTCAAGGAACTCAATATGTTTCGTAAAGAAGCCAACTTTACGGATTTTGAACTATCCTGTTTTAACTTAAAAGCCAAAGACCTGACTAATTACCAGGTAGCAATGGAACTTAATGTTTGTGAAAGCACAATAACAACCACTATGAAAAACGTCCGTGCAAAGATCGTAGCGGTTACGGAAGAAAAGGCTAAGGCTGACAAAAAGCAGACCGTCAATACAGATGCTCTAAATCCTATGATTAGCTATCTGATTGATTTCTTTATGAAACTGTTAGCTAACAGCCCGTTCCTGCCGGAAAGCCATACGGCTAAAGAGTGGTTGGAATTGCCGGATAAAGTTTCAATCAAAGACAAATGGTATGTAGTATTAGACTTCCGTACTGATGATAATAAGCCGAGCGTTCCCAGATTTAAGTATGGTGATGGCGTGACCATGGTTTCAAAACTCCCCTTTTGTACGGCCGCTATTACCGATAATGATGTACGCCTTTGGGACCTGCAAATGCAAATCTCAGAGAAAAAGCACTGATTTTCTACTATTTACATATTTTATAACGTTTTCTCCTAAAAACCTCACTGTATTTCAATACGGTGGGGTCTTTTTTTTATGCCATAATTTAGAAAAACAAAGGAGGCATAAGATGTATGTATTCGCTAACCCTAATCCCCATAAGCTGATAACTGATGATTGCGTTATTCGGGCGATTTCGCTTGCTACGGGCAAGTCTTGGGATGATGTTTATGTTGAGCTTTTTGTTGACGGCTATATGGATAAGCAAATTCCTAATGCTAATGGCGTATGGGGACAATATCTTATTGATAGAGGATTTAAAAGGCATACGCTGATTGATACCTGCCCTATGTGCTATACAGTTAAGCAATTTTGCGAAGATCATCCGCACGGAACGTATATTATCGGGACGGGTACACACGCAGTTTGTGTAATCCATGGTGATTGGTTTGACGTTTGGAACTCTTGTGATTCCCCTGTTTTATACTTCTTTAGCATGGAGGACTAAATTATGTATGATTTTCGCAATCCTTATTCTTATCAAAGCGTTTCCCCTAATGTCAACATGAATATGCAGAACCCCGTACAGGATAACGTGATTATCCCTATACCGAGTGAGAATGATGCAAGAAGTTATCTTGTAGCCCCCGGTCATTCTGTAATATTTAAAGACGAAAATAAGCCTATGGTGTTTTACGCCAAAACTGTAATCTCACAGTTTGAACCTGCCATATTCAAAATTTATGACATGGTTGAGCGAACACAGGAAACGCCCGTAAATGCCCCTGAAAATGTTAAGCCTATGGATTTATCCACTTTTGTAACAAAAGACGAATTTGGGGCATTACAGAAAGAATTACAGGCGCTTAAACAAGCACTTGGGGAAGGAGATAAGGCATGAATCCATTTCAGATGATACAACAGCTTAAACAAAATCCTATGGGGATGCTATCAAAGAGGTTCAACATCCCTCAGAATGTGAACTTGCAAGACCCCAACGCTATCATTCAGCACCTTATGAATACCGGTCAGGTATCACAGGATGCTTACAACTGGGCTAATCAGCAAGCTAAACAGATACAGAAAAATAACAACATGATGTAAAAAGTCAGTGCGCAGGGCTTTTCACATAAACCGGGTATCAATAGTGGTACTCGCTAACCTTAAAAAATTTAAAGGAGGACAAAATTATGTCACTTGAAGGAAATGGTGGATTATTAACAACAATGCCCGTTTCACCTGCTTACGGTGGAAACGGTGGAGGCTTCGGCGGCTTCGGTGGAGACTGGGGTTGGATTATATTACTTCTTCTCTGCGGATGGGGCGGCGGTGGCTTCGGTGGTTTTGGCGGCGGCTATGGGAACATGATGTTAGGTTATGACTTCCCTTGGCTTCTTAACGGTCAGAACAACATCAACGCAAACACAAATAACGGATTCCGTGATGCTATGCTGAATGACGGTATCACATCTATCCGTGACGGTATCTCGGGTCTCAGCACTCAGCTCTGCGGATGCTGCTCAGATATGCAGATGGCACTTGCTAACGGCTTTGCCGGTGTAGAGCAGAGCGCAAACGCACGTCAGATAGCTAATATGCAGACTGCATTCGGCTTACAGACACAGATAGCTCAGAATGGCAGCGATAACAGACTTGGTATTGCTGACCTTAAATACACCGTAGCAAGTGAGGAATGCGCTACAAGGGCAACTGATACACAGAACACTCAGGCTATCCTGAATGCTATCAATGACGGCTTTAAGGCTATGAGCGACCAGAGGTACCAGGACAAGATCGATGCGAAAAACGATGAGATTGCACAGCTCCGTCAGGAAAATCTGTATGCAAGAGGTCAGGCTTCGCAGATCGCACAGGATCAGAGAATCGTGGACGGCATATATAACCGTCTCGCTACCTGTCCGGTAGACACTACTCCCGTTTTCGGACGTTCACCGATTTTTACCTGCACTCAGAACGTAGCAGGTAGTGGTTGTGGTTGCTCCGGCAACGCTTTCTATAACTAATTAGGAGGTATTGCCATGGCAAGATATGTAACAACAAGTGATACTTTGGTTGCTCTTAATGGCACCATTCCTTTTAACAGTGTTTCTATCCCTTGCAATAAAGGACAGGTTATTCCTATTGCACCGGGGATTCTTACTCTTAAAGGCAATACTCCTAATCGTTTCGCGAGATATGAAGTGACAGTACAAGGAAATATTGCGGTTCCGGCTGATGGTGAATTAACACCTATAGCTTTGGGAATAGCCATTGACGGGGCCGTAATCCCTGAAAGTGTGGCAATCTTTACGCCACAGGCTGCAGGGGAATATGGTCATATAAACACAAAAGCAACCGTGACAATTCCTTGCGGTTGTTGTGCGTCAGTTTTGGCACATTATGTTGACGGAACAGAGGATGATCCGGCTGTAACACCTACACCTTCAATCCTTGTAAGACGTAATGCTTCAATATCTGTAACGAGAATAGCGTAAAGGAGGGCGTACTATGAATAATGTTGAAGAACTGCATAAACTTTGTGAAAAGGCTATGGAATCAATAGCTGAATCTAACAAGAAACTTGCTAAAGAGAGTGAGAGATTATCGGCATCGGACGTTGATTATCTTGACAAACTTGCTCACATGGTTAAGTCTTTAAAGACTACAATAGCCATGGAAGAATACCCGGACGGTTATTCGGGCGATCATCCTAGTGATGGTGGTTGGAACTACAATAGACCTTACTATACCAGCGGAAACTATTATGGAAATTCTGGCGCTAGACGTATGAGGGATTCTATGGGTAGATATACCAGCCGTGATAACGGATATAGCCGTGATGCATCCAGGCAGAAGATGGTAGATAAACTTTCTACATTGCTTGATGATACAATGAGCGATAGTGAAAGACAGGCTATTAATGAATGTATCGAAAAAATAAGATAAGTAATTAAAAGGGCGTACCTTTTGGGTATGCCCTTATTATTAATCTAATGTATCTAATATGCTTTTAGGTTTTTTTTCGGTATAAACCATATGATTTTTTAATTCAAAGGTATAATTTTGTGATGTTTTTATTTCGTCAGTATCTAAAAAGCCATTTATATATACTAACAAATCCTCTAAACCAGGTGAAACACTTATACCGTTTTCCCCTATATTGATTGTTCCTTCCAGGTTCATATATTTTTCATCTGTAAGAGCAATTATTAAAGCCATATTTAAATCGTGATATACTGTTAAATCTTTTTCGTCCTGGACGGCCCCTTCGTAACAATTATCACATAGATAAAAAGCCTTATCTATATCCCTTTGCAAGTCAAGATTATATCGGGTCCTTATTATTTCTTTACAATCGGTTTGCCTGCCACAAACAGCACAAGCAGTATTAAATGTTGGTATGGTTGTTGGTGTGATCTCTTGTGTCGGTATTTCCGTTACAGGTTCCGGCGCAGGCGTTTCTTCCTTGCTACAACCACAAGTAATAATACATATCATCATTAGCAATATTAGTATTTTTTTCATAGGCTGCCTCCTTATACTAAAGTTTTTAACAGTTTGATTGCAATATCCATGTTTTCAGGCTTGATAGCTATGACCAGGTTATAAAGTTCTACCATTTTAGATGTTTGCCCCATAATCGGTTTATGGTCTGCAATTAGCCGGACACTTTCTTTTCCCGGTGCCTCATATGTCAAAGATACTTCTGAAGAATCCTCATAACCTAAAATCCATACGGGATCAACATTAAATATCCTTGCCATTTGTTCAATATAGCTTCTTTTAATATCCCCTGTATTGCCTTTTTCCCACCTTGATATACTTTGGCGGGTTACAGGGGGATTAAGTTTTTCACCTAACTGCTCTTGTGTCAAATGTTTTTCTATTCGTTTTGATGCTATTCTTTTACCCATGTTTTTCATATTATGTTTGCCTCCTTGTAACATATATATCGGCATATTGACAATAAAAATAATACATCTAACAAAAAAAATAATCAAGTATGCAAAAATATTTTTACTTTGCGTAAAAAAGTTCTTGACAGATGGAAGATTATATGTTACATTGATACACAGAAAGTGACAAAACACATACGAAAGGAGAACTGTTATGTTTGACAAAAACGAACTTAGGGCTGCTATGGCACGTTTTGGTGACAAACAGGAAGATTTAGCAAAGGTGCTTGGACTTTCATCTTCGGGAATATCGGCAAAGATCAACGGTACGATAGATTTCAGACGAAATGAAATCGAAATGGTAATCTTACGATACAAACTTTCCCCGGATGAAATCAGGCGCATTTTTTTTGCTGATAATGTCACGCAAAATGTTACATGTGACAGCAAAATGTTACAGGAGGAAACATGAAACTCAAATTAGTCTTTTTGACTACAGTTATTTTTCTGATCCTGATAGGCAACGTAAGCGTACAGGCAAAAGTCAAAGGCGTACAGGAAATTAATTTTGAGGAACGTATCAAGCAGATAACCGCTACTCATAAAATCTATTCCGACAGATTGATTGCTTATGTTGAGTATAAGCGTGAAAGTATCAGCCTTTTAGCTGAGGTTATCTATCACGAAAATTGGTTCACGGATAAGGAAAAGAAAACAGCTTATTGGACGGGTGCAGTTGTTATGAACCGGGTTAAATCCCCAAAATTTCCTAACACAGTTAAAGAAGTCTTATACCAAAAGAAACCCATTCAATACAGCACTACAGGAAAGTTCTTTACAAAAGAAATCCCGGACGAATGTTACGAAATGGCAAGAGATATTTGGGAAAACGGAACACCTGACGTTCCAGAAAATGTTTTATATCAAGCGACATTTTCACAAGGGAAGATATGGAAACAGTTAAACGGTGAAATATTCTGCTACGGATAAGGAGGTTACATAATGAAGATCATTCTTGTTTTACAGAAAATCATAGTGATAATCGGTGTTTGTTTTGGACTTTCGTTACTTTTTTCAGAAGTCCCCATTACTGAAAGTATGTGGACACAATTAAAGGTTACTCTTGGCGGTTTAGGATTAATTGCGTTATCAATCCTGTACTACGGTTTAATAGGCTGGGAAGAAAGCAGGTTTTCTAATGAAGCAAGGTAGACGGCTATACAGAAACGAAAAAGAAATCCTGCGAAAGCAACACTTAAATCCAGAGGAATACAGTTTCCTGGGTGATTGCCTTGATACGGACGGAAAGCCCGGTAGTTATTTTAAAATCCAAAGCAAGAAAACAGGCAATATCAAGATCATTAGTAAATATTAAGGGAAGGGGTAGTTTATGAATCTTACGATTGAGAGAATTATTCTCCATAATTTCAAAGGGTTAAAGCATGAAAACCTTTTGCTCAACAATTCTAACGTGACGATCAGCGGGGCAAATGGTTCAGGAAAATCATCCATAGAGTGTGGTTGGTTTTGGTTAATGGCTGATTGTTCAGAATCTTTAGCGTCAAATCCGGCGGTATTCCCATTAGATATGGAAGAAGCCACACCTTCTGTTGAGGTGGTGGCTGTAGTAGATGGCAAGCATATAACGCTTGAAAGAAGGCTTACCAGAACAGTTAAGAAATCTAAAGTTGAGGGCGTTGCTGATGCGGTCAGCTTTTCGTCAACATATCTTGTTAATTCCGTTGAATACGGGCTTAGGGATTTCAAGCAAAAAATAGCCGAGTATGGCATTACAGATAAATTTTTAACACTTTCACATCCTGATATGTTCCTGTCCGGCAAGAAAGATGAAATGCGAAAAGTCCTTTTCGGTATGGTCAGTGACGTTACTGATTACGAGGTTGCTTTACAGATGGACGGATGTGCCGAGGCAACATTGCTGCTGAAAGATTATTCTTTCATGGAAGTATTATCCATGCAAAACTCAAACCTTAGAAAAATCAGAGAGGTTTATGGCAAGGACGGGGAACTGTTACGGGCTAAGATAGAGGGTCTGGAGTTAAGCAAGGTTGATATAGACTTTTCAGCATTAGAGCTGCAAAAGAACATGATTAAAGAAAAACTTGAAAGCAATCAAAAAGAACAGGCAGCTTGTGAACAGACAGAACGTGAACTTAATGAACTCCGTAATAAGGATTTGGCTTTACAGATGGAACTTTCCGGGATCGTTCAGAAAGAGAAAGCCGAGAAAAAAGCCTTAGAGGAAAAGATATATTCAGAACGCAAGGGGTTACAGGAACAGTTATCACAGATTGAGCGTGATATTTCCAGATTGAATAATGAGGTAGACATTCATGGCGGTGCGATTAAAAGGCTTGAAACATCTATTAAGCAGGGTCAGGATGCGATTTCAAAAATCGAGGCAGAGGTTTTTGATGAAACTACTGCTATATGTCCTGTATGTCATAGGCTTTATGAATCAGACAAGATCGAGGAAATGAAAAATGATTTTGAGGCTGACAAGTTGAGAAGAATCGCTGACCTGCATAAACAGATTACAGAGTATATGTCACTGTTGGCTATCAAACGTTCAGAATTGGCTGAAATCAGCAAAAAGATGCAAAAGGGTATAAATGATAAGGCTGATATAGAAACCGCCTTAAATAAGCCTTTAAATGCGTTTGACGGGGCTATGGAAGAACCGCAGACATATCAAGCTGACAAAGATAGGTTGGAATCTGAGATTGCTGCTAACAATTCTCTTATGGAAAGCAAGAAAGCCGGACTTAAAAACATGACGCTATTAAAAGCTGAGGAACTTAATCTCCATGATGAATTAAGGAATTGTGAGATCCAGTTATCTAAAGCGGGCGATAACGCCAGGATAGATGATAACATAGCCGATTTAAGGGCTTCACAGATGGAATTTGAACAGAATAAGGCTAATTCAGAGAAAATCTTGTATCAGTTATCACTTATCCAGAAACATAAGAATGAGCTGCTTACAGACAGTATCAATAAGCACTTCCAGATAGTCAAGTTTTCATTCTTTAAGTATCAGAAAAACGGTGAGTACAAGGAATGTTGCGAGGTCTTTGTAGATGGCAAGGAATTAGGGGCTTCACTTAATACGGCTATGCAGATTAGGGCAAAACTTGATATTGTCAGCGGCTTACAGAATTTCTTTGGTGAGCATTATCCCGTATTCCTGGATTCAAGTGAAATGCTTGATGATAACACAAAGTCACAAATCGTTATGCCCTGTCAGATGATTTATCTGAAAGTGGCTGATAATAAGGAATTATTTGTAAAGGAGGATTAATCATGGCAGAAGCAATCGTAAAGAATGATGAGAAGAAAAATTTTAGCGTGGTTATCACTGATAAGTTGGACGCTATTCAAGACGCTTTACCGAAGGATTTTAACAAGGCAAGGTTCGTACAAAATGCTTTGTCCCTGTTAAATGAAAAGCCTGATTTAGCAAAGTTCGGACAGGCTAAGATCATGGCAGGTCTTATGAGGGGAGCTATGTTAGGTCTGGATTTCTTTAACAAAGAGGCTTATCTTGTCGGCTACGGTTCAGACTTACAGTATCAGACTTCATATATCGGGGCTCAGAAACTCATAAAGAAATATGCAATCCATAAAGTCAAAAACATCTATGCGGAACTTGTAAGAGAAGATGATGTGTTTGAAACCGGGATAGACGCTAATAAGCGTTATGTAACATTCAAGCCGAAGGCATTTAACAACAAGCCTGTAGTTGGTGCATTTGCGGTAGTTGAGTTTGAGGACGGGGATATTCAGGTTGAAACAATGAATCTGGAAGAACTTGAAGCGGTCAGGAAGAAATCAAAGATGGGTAATGCCGGTGCATGGAAAGACTTTCCCGGCGAAATGCAGAAAAAATCAGTTATCCGCAGACTTTGTAAGCGTATCGAGATTGACTTTGAGAATCCCGAACAGAAACAGATATTTGAGGCTGACACAGATATTGCTACCGATCCTGTAGAAATCAGGGATGCCGAGGTTGCTAATGACGCAAACAGTGTTGATTTTGAGTTTGAGGACGCAGAGGCTAAGCCTGTAGAGTGAGGGGCAGCTTATGACATTAAAGTGTTTAGGAACGGGGAGTAGTGGTAATTGCTACTCCCTGACAGATAAGGACGGAAACATACTTTTGTTGGATGTTGGAATTAATGTCAAGGACATAAAGATCGGGATTGACTTCCAGATAGCAAAGGTCAAGGGGGCTTTGATTACACATAAGCATTTAGACCATGCAATGGCAGCGAGGGATTTAGAGAAAATGGGAATACCAATAGTAGCCCCGTATTTAGAAAAGCCAAAATCGGACTATTTAAAGGGTTTTGTAGTCAGGTATTTTACTTTGACGGATTCTTACGGCAAGTTTGTTCACTCAAACGCTGACGGGTCCGAATGTCCTATTTACGGATTTTTCATAACAAGTGATGTTGAGCCTTTGAGAATGGTCTACATAACCGATTGTGAATTTTGCAAATACAGATTTTCGGAGTTAGACACTTTGCTTTTAGGTATCAATTATATGGATTCCAGGATTGAGAACGAGGAAGAAACAAAGAAAAGACATATTCTCAACGGACACATGAGCCTTGATACCGGGGTTGAATTTATAAAAGTGAGTGACAGGAAAAAGACCTTAAAGAATGTGATTATCTGTCATATGAGCGAAAGTAATTCGGATGAACAGGTATTCAAGAATGAGATCAGCAAGGTTACGGCTGCAAACGTAAGCGTTGCAAGGAAGGGGGCTGTATATGAACTCAGTTAATTGTACTGGCCGTGTAAATACAGAGATCACAATGAGCAAGAGGGACACAGCCGGCGAGAAATATATATTTGCTAATTTTCAGCTTGCAATCAAAAGAACATATACCCGTGAGGGCAAGCCTACATATGATTACATATGGTGCGAAGCATATCAGAAACAGGCTGAATTTATAGAGAAGTTTATTAAAAAAGGGGTCCGGGTGGCTATAACAGGTTGGATAAAGAGCGAATACTATACAAACAAAGGCGGTGGCAAAGGATATTCTGTAAAAGTTGCTATTGAAAAAATAGAAATTGCTGATAGTAGCAAGCTGAAAGAGAACGAAATTGATTCCGGTAGCTATATATCGTCAAATGTGGATTTATCCGGTCTTGAAGGTGCTGAATTTGTTACCGAAAGTCCTAACGCTTAAATTTGACTTTTAAGGGCGGTCAAATTCCATAGATGATAATTTATACCGCTTTTAATTTTGAAACAAAATTTGCCCTATTGTGGTGCATTACAGGGGGCATATGTGGAGAATAGGAATGATACTTTTGGAGGACACCCGGCAGCAGACCGGAAAACATGATTTAAAAAATGCTTACTTCAAGGAGCATGGCATAGAGATAAGGCGTACAAAGTTGTATTGTGGCGATTATACGCTCCCAACTAATCAAAGTATCTGCATTGATACTAAACAGGATATTAGCGAGTTGATTCAGGACTTGCAAACAGACCATGATAGGTTTCGTAACGAGTTGTTAAGGGCGCAAGAAGCCGGAATAAAGCTATATATCCTTGTCGACAATGATTTTCAATGGATTAGCCGCACAAAGAACATCTTCAATAGTCCTGTCAGAAAGATTGAGGACTTGTTCAGTTGGAAGAATCCGAGGGCATTCATCTTCAAGGGTGGCAAACAAGCTTATCCGAATTGTGCTAAAGGCTCATGGATAGCCAAAACCTGTATGACCATGGAAAACAAGTACGGCTGTAAGTTCCTTTTCTGCAAGCCGGATGAATCGGCAAAACTGATTATAGATTTGTTACAAGGAAAAGAAGGTGGTTAAAGATGGCGGAACGGAAAGTGCTATCAAAGAAAACACGGTTTGAGGTATTTAAGCGTGACAAGTTCACTTGTCAGTATTGCGGAAAAATGGCTCCTGATGTGATTTTGGAAGTTGACCATATTAAGCCCGTGGTTGAGGGTGGAGATAACGATTTTCTAAACCTGATTACATCCTGTAGGGATTGCAATAGGGGAAAAGGAAAAACGCCTCTTTCACAGAGTGATGTTTTAAAAAAGTCGCAAAAGCAGCTCCTTGAAATGGCTGAAAAAGCTGAACAGGCGGAAATGATGGTTGAGTGGAAAAAAGAATTATTGTCTGTCAGAGAGCGAGAAACAAAGGCTATAGAGGAATTGATTACAAGTCTTACCGGGGTTGAGGAATTACTTAGTTTCGATATACAAACCATTAAAAAGTTACTTGTACGTTTCCCTTTTCATGTGGTTTGGGAATCCGTAGAAGTCGCTGCCGTAAAATACTTTGACAATGATGTTGTAGGAACGGATTACGAATTTCCCGAAATGACGGAAATGTTAAAGAAAGTCGGTGGCATTTGTTACAACAAGATCAAGCAGAAAGAAGGACGTTAAAGTGGCAAGCAAAAGGATGTTTTCAAAAGAGGTTGTTTTAACCGATTGGTTTTTGGATATGCCTATGTCAGCAAGATGCTTGTATTTCACTTTGAGCATGGTAGCTGATGATGATGGGTTTGTTGATAATCCCAGAGCCATAATGCGACAATGTGGGGCATCATTAGACGATATGAAACTGTTATTAACAAAGTATTTCTTAATAGAGTTTGAAACAGGTGTTATCGTCATTACTCATTGGCGAATGAACAACTATCTTAGAGGTGACAGGTATCATCCTACTAAACATACTACTGAATACTCTATGTTAGAAGTAAATGATAATAAACCTTATGTACTTAAAGATAATAGTAATACTCCTAATATATATAATACTAAGTCTTTAGACTTAGTACCCGTTGGTATACCAAGTGGTATACCAAAAACGAATCAAAGTGAAAATTCCCCTACAAATGATTCCTATTCCGACAGAATCAAAGAGATTCTGGATTATCTAAATCAAAAGACGGGTAAGCATTATACAACAAGAAGTAAAGCAAGCGTAAAGATGATTCGGGAACGATTAAGGGAAGGCTATTCGGTTGACGATTTTAAGGCAGTTGTCGAAAACAAGACTAACGCATGGCTTAATACAGACTTCAAAGTTTATTTAAGACCCGAAACATTGTTTTGTGCTAAACACTTTGATTCTTACCTGAATGATGTTGAGGATGAAAGACAGAAACGCAAAAGAGAGGTTGAAGAAATAAATGAGCGACAGCGAAAAGCAATCAAAGACGCAGACCTTGGAATCTTCGACAGCGTGTGAATACTGTGACGGTACAGGAATGTATATGTTTGAGCAGAAAATGTCGGATTACTGCCGGGAGAATGGATTACCTAATATCTATGGTAATCGTGAGGACTTTACCACATGGGTATCTAAAAAATGCCCGTATTGTCAGGGCGGACTGATCGGACGTGCTAAAGAAGTTAAGAAATCTGCGGACATTCCTATGTCATTCTACGATAAACGGATCACTGATTTTGATTGGAATATCTATGTTAAGCCGGATGGTACTTTGACTAATACCTTGGGAACTCAGAGAGGTGTCAAGGCATTTATTGAAGAATTTGATAAGTGGGAAAAGAAAAACATGGGTCTTTACATCTATTCCACTACTAAAGGTTCTGGAAAGACGTTTCTTGCATCCTGTATTTGTAATGAGCTGATGTATTCCAGAGCAATCAAGACAAGGTTTGTTAATGCTGCTCAACTTGTAGATATAGCCTTGTCCGGGGATAAAAACTCATTTGATGAATATAAAAGGAATCCCCTTAAACTTCTCTATGAGTGTAAGTTTTTAGTCATAGATGATATTGGTCAGAAAAACCTTCGGTCAGAAATGTATGAGGATATTCTTTATAAGCTGCTTGATTATAGGTTGATACATAACCGCATGACTTTGTTTACCTCAAACATTGCACAAGATCAGTTACCGCTTAATGAACGAACCGCTGACAGAATAAGCAGAATGTCATTCCCTATGCACTTGCCGGAGATATGTGTAAGAGATAAGGAAACACGGGAAAATCGTAAGAATTTACAGATGGAACTTGGATGGATAAAGCAAAAGGAAGGAGAATAGTATGGGTAAAATAACACAGCGTGACAGGGTTTTACAGTATATGCGTGAGAACAACGGAATTACGGCATATGAAGCCGTGGTTCATGTGGGCTGTACGCAGTTATCAGCCAGAATATGCGAATTGCAGAAAGAGGGACATATGTTCTCTACAGAAGTGATAAAGAACATTAATCGTTATGGTGATGCGTGTCATTACTACAGATATAGATACATTGGAAAAGTCGGCGAGGTAGCTAAAGCGTGAGCAGAACAATAAAAGATTTGAAAATGAAACAAGCACTTCCGCTTGATGTAAAAATTTCTCTTACCCGTGAGCGAATCAGACAATGGGTAAATGAGTTTGGTGAGGATGGCGTATATGTCAGCTTTTCAGGTGGCAAGGACAGTACGGTACTTCTTGATATAGTCCGTAACGTATGTGGCTATACCGATATTCCTGCGGTGTTTGTAGATGTGCCGACACAGTTCCCAGAATTAAGGGAATTTGCCACATCATTTGAGAATGTAGAAGTATTAAAGCCAAAGATTAGCTTTGCTGAGGTTTGTAAGAAATACGGATTTCCTATGATTTCCAAAGAAGTATCTGGAACAGTAGCAGAATCGAGAAAATATCTAAAAAAACTCTTGACAAACCATGAAAATGATGTGACCACCGCTACAGACAGACAGACAGACAGACAGACAGGCTGATATTTCGGTCTGCTTGGGGAATAGCGGACTTACTCGGAATAGAGAGAAGAAAGAGCAAGGGGGCAGATTATCAAGCATTATTGATGGGGAATATCCCTGACGAGCATATTCACAAGTTACCTGTAAGGATGCAGATGTTATTGGGAAAATTTCCTCACAGAGAACACGGAATTACAACAGATGCGTATTCAACTATATATGACCGTAGCAGATACAGATTTTTATTGGATGCCGATTTTGAAATATCTGATATGTGTTGCAAGATTATGAAGAAACAGCCGTTACACAAGTATAACCGTGATTCAGGCAGATACCCTATGACCGCACAAATGGCGGATGAAAGCCTATTAAGGCAAAGCCAATGGATTAAAAATGGTTGCAACGGATTTCACCTAAAGATACCTACATCAAATCCTATGTCATTCTGGACGGAAAATGATGTGCTGACATACATAGTCAAGAACAATATCAAAATCTGTTCGGTCTACGGGGATGTAGTAGAGGATTTCGGAGAACAACTTGAAGGTCAGATGGACTTATCCGATTTTGGCTTATACGAATCCCAAAAGAAATATAAATGTACGGGTTGTAAGCGTACAGGCTGTATGTTATGCGGTTTCGGTTGCCATCTTGAAAAGAAAGAAGAATCGAGATTCCTGTTACTGAAACAAACACATCCAAAGATGTACGCCTTACTTGATGTGATTAAAAACAACGGGGTTTCGTTCCGAGAAGCTATCGAGTGGACTAATGAACACATGACAGGCAGAGGACATATTTGGATATAAAACTATAAACATACTATGTTAGTAGGTGAATAAAATGAGCAAGTTAAGTAAAGAAGAATTAGCCCGGTATCAGGGTGCTAATTGGATATTGGATAAGATCAAGGCTGTTGGAATTGAAGAAGCCGAAAAAGACCTGATTAATCGTGGTGCGAGGAATATTCCGTTAGCGGTTAAGGATTCAGACCTGCATAAGTTTGAGCAAAGCGAAAAGAGTAACACTATCAAGTCTATGTTACTTTTCAGCATTTACTGTATGTATGACGAGTTTGGTCTTGATACTGACCAGATAAACAAGTTTATTGCCAGATTTAACGGACGAGCTGAATGTTTACTAAAAGGTTATGTGAATTGGAAAGACATTCAGCAGACTATGGCTGAGGAAACAGGAATATTTGTTCCGCTGCCTGAAAGTTTTGATGTGGAGTAGGAGGGGAAGATGAACGAGGGTTTAATTATAGATTGTTTTGCCGGTGGTGGTGGAGCATCTACAGGAATTGAAATGGCATTGGGGAGAGAAGTTGACATTGCTATCAACCATGATCCCGCCGCTATTCTTATGCATCAAACAAATCATCCGCATACTTTACATTTAACAGAAGATATTTTCAAAGTTGACCTGAAAAAAATAGTTGGCGACAGAAAAGTTTCGCTTATGTGGGCAAGTCCTGATTGTACGTCACATTCTAAGGCAAAAGGCGGACAGCCGAGAACAAAAGGTTTAAGGATTTTGCCTTGGGCAGTTTACAAACACGCAAAAGATACATTACCTGATGTAATTATTATGGAAAATGTAGAGGAAATTCAACAATGGGGTCCGTTGGACGAAAAAGGATTTCCTATCAAAGAGAAATCTGGAGAAGATTATCGCAAATTTATTAAATCACTGAAATCCTTGGGATATTCATTTGAAAGCCGAGAATTAGTGGCTGCTGATTACGGGGCTCCAACAACCAGAAAAAGATGGTATGGAATATTCAGACGGGATGGCAAACCTATAAAATTCCCGGTTCCAACTCATCATAAATCAGGATCGTTCGGCTTAAAAAAATGGGAAGAATGTGGCAAATATGTTGACTGGACGGATTTGGGTAAATCTATATTTGAAAGAAAGAAGCCCCTTGCAGAAGCTACCATGAGGCGAATAGCAAACGGTATTAGGAAGTATATAATCGATAATCCAAAGCCATATATCGTAAAAGACAAAAAGGCTATAGCATATTTGATTCAATATCATACAGAACAGAAACAAGGGGATTGCAGAGGTCAGTTACTCACAGAACCTATTAAAACCATTGATACATCAAACAGATATGGATTGGTTACGGCATTTATTACGAAGTTTTATAAAACAGGTATAGGTCAGGGTCTAGATGAACCTTTACATACAATTACTACATCACAAGGGCATTTTGGCTTGGTATCAGCATTTTTGATTAAGTATTATGGTGCCGGATGCGGTCAGACGTTATCGGAACCACTTGGTACGATTACTACTAAAGATAGATTTGGTCTTGTGAATGTGGTTATTGATTATCATGGGGAGAAGTATATCATTTCGGACATATTCCTGCGTATGCTTAAACCTGAGGAACTAAAACTGATGCAAGGGTTTCCAAAAGATTATGTCATAGATCATGATTATGCTTTTAGACCATATCCGGCGAAAGAACAGGTTGCCAGGATTGGGAATAGTGTTGTTCCCATTATGGCGGAGGCGTTAGTTAAGGCAAATTGTTCATATCTGAAAGTAGGTGGATGGTCCCCTAGACTTGGCATACATGAAATGGCAAGCGGACAGTATTCATTTTTTTAGTAAGCAATCCATCACCTAAAAGGTGTGGAAATATAAAAAAGGCAATCGTCCCGCTTAACGCAAACAGAATCTAATATTATATCACACAAAAGGACGTTGCCGCTACAAAAGGCGGGTAGTCAATAAAAGGCTATCCGCCGGGAAGGGGATAAGATGGAGAATACAGATAAAATAGAAATCGTAAGCACAGGAATAAACACGGCTAAAGTGTTTTTAAATGGCAAACAGCTAACAGGTGTTACAGGGTATCGGATAGAGCATACCGCATCATCAATCGCAAGGCTTGAATTGATAGTTGGAAAAGGATTTAACGAGGTTAAACTTACAGAAAACTGTGAGGTCACGATTAGACAGGATGGTGATTAAATGAGTGGTGGAGCATATGATTACATTTACCTGACATTGGAAGAAGCTTGTGAGGGGCAGATGTATGATGCCGAAATGGATGATTTGATTAAGGATTTATGTAAGGTTTTACATGATTTAGAGTGGTGGCAGAGTGGTGATACTGACGAGGAATCTTACAGAAAAAGCCTTGCTAAATTTAAAAACAAATGGTTTACAGGGGACAGGAACAAAAGACTTAAAGGTTATATTGATAACCAAATAGGAAAAGTTAAAAGAAGTTTATACCAGCTTATCGGTGAGGTAATTAAAGATGATTAAATGTGATATGTGCGTTGGGTGATAATGCCGAAGAATTTGACAAGTTTTTAGAGAGGTGGAAAAAGAATGAATCATGAAATGTTTAATTACAGCGAGGAACAAAAGGCTAAAGCGGCTGAATTTCAGAGAGTGGCTTATGAAATGGGTGAACCGCATATAAAGGATTCTGGAAACAGACGTACATTTGCAGGCGGTGGTGTTCGTGATATGGCAGAGGGCAAGGGAGCTTGTTGGTTAATGCCTTTGGATATAATTGCTGAAATATATGCCTACGATAATCTTAAAGGTGATAGGGAGTATGAATGTTATCCTAATGAGGTATTCATAGCACTTAATGATTATATCCGCAACAAAAAGACCGAAGGGGTGTACGAAACGATTATCAACTATTCAGTATCACGTTTTGGAAATCTTGAAAGTGCCTTGCTTTCTGTAGCAGTTCATTACGAAATGGGTAGTAAGAAATACAAACCCCGGAACTGGGAATTGATTGGGGAAACAGATACCTTTGTAGATTCTGCAATCAGGCACTACTTAAAATGTCTGCGTGGTGACGATGATGAACCGCATGATAGGGCTTTTTTGTGGAATTTATTGGGATTGCTTTGGACGGATAAGCATTATATTAAGGACGGTGACAACAATGATCGAGATAGCGAGAGTTGAACCGAAAAAGATACAACGTAAGCTGCTAACGGAAGAACAGAAAAAGGCAATATGCAAAAGCGTCAGCAAGTATCATTGTAATACCTGTCCGTTGATGAAAGAATTTGATGATACTCAAATGTGTATTGAAGATGTTAAAGCAATGGAAGATTTTATCAAGGATTATTGGAACGAAGAAATAGAAATCGAGGAGGAGTGTCTATGACGAATGAAGAATATAAAGAGAAGCTTTTAAATGTATACATAGAATTAATAGAAAAGCATAAAGACGACAAGGCGGCACTCAAAGAGATAGATATCACATTCGATAAACCGTTGGAGGAATTGAATAAATGACTAAATTATATGGAATGACAGTAAAGCAATTAAAGGACGCTTTAGAAGAAATGAAAACAGTTTATCCATACAAGGATGAGACAACCAAAATGAGTGACTTACAGGCATTAGACCCACGGAATAGGTGGGCGGTAGAAATAATCACTACAGACGAACCTACAGGGATAAGGGTTGTGTTGTCAAAGTCAATCGAAGCTGAAAGTGAGGAATGGTGAATGACAAATTCCGAGTGGATAGATTTTCTTGTGGAACAATTTGATATAAGTCGTACATCAGCAAAAGAAATGCTCCATGCGATGATGTCAGTTAAGAGAGAGGACAATTTCAAAAAGCAGTTTGGTCAAGGAAAGAAAGGTTTTAGTCAAGGTTTTAGTCAAAGCAAAAGTGAGGTGAGTGAATGACAAGAGAAGAAGCAATCAATAATCTTAAACATGGTAAGTGTATACCATATAAACATGAAACCTTGACAATGGCAATCAAGGCACTTGAAACAGTTTCGTGTATAAAAGAAAAATGTGCATACTGCCCACATTGTGAAAATTGTGATGTGGATGATGAAACTCTTGAAATCAAGGCATTAGAGCAAAAGCCTTGTGAAGATTGGCATGATGTACCGTCTGACGAAATGACGCTTGAACAGGCAAGGCAAGCGGTAAAGGATTTAAGAAAAAAGTTGGCAGATTATTTAGAGCAAGAACCTTGTGAGGATGCAGAAAAGCGAGGATAAGGAATGAGCATAGAGAACGGAAAAGTTTGTTGTAATTGCCGACATGACATCCGGACAAAAGACAAGGACGGCGATATTAAGAACACCTGCGATATAGATGGAAGTTATATCGGTTATGTGAAATGTATGACAGGTTGGTGCAGACATTGGGCGAAAGAAAGGAAGGAGCGGGAATGACAAACAGAGAGCGTATAGAGACTTACGATAACAGGGAATTTGCGAGATTCCTTGCATCGGTAGCAGGATATGGTGGTGATAAGGAAGAGGTGGATTTTTGGGAGGATTGGCTACTTAAAGTAGAGAAGTCAAAGGCAGAAAGTGAGGATAAGGAAGGTAACGAATGAGAGGAAGATGGATAAAAGATTGTCGCAGCGGTGTGGCAACCTATACATGCTCAGTCTGTAATAAACCCGCCATTGAAAATTCTTATTATTGTCCGTTCTGTGGGGCTGATTTGAGGTGTGTATATTGGAATGAGTGCAAGGACAGGACTTGTTGGAATGCTAGTTGCTATGAGGGGATTCAGAAAATTGGGGGTGATACAGAATGAGCGTAATATTAACACGTATGGATATGCCGGAATGTTGTCATTGGGAATGTCAGTTGTGTAATGAAGATGGCGGCGCTTGTATGGCAGGGGCGGCGTATGACAAAAAGACAGATACATATGGGTGTCCCCTTAAATCCATAGATGGGTTATTAGATGATATTTACAATATGGTTGATGATTCTATTACATTTAGTCATTTGGTTGACCTTGTATCTGGACGAAAAGGCATAGAGGAAACAGTTAAAGCCATTGGTGATGATTACAGGAAGATAGTTATGGATGTTATTAAAAAGTATTGTGAGGCAGGTGATACAGATGGCTAAAGTTATCAAATGTTCTAGTACAATTTGTGATTTTAATTCTGATAAGCAGTGTATTTTAGATGAGATTACAATGGATTCAAGCGGATATTGCATGGACTTTTTCAGTGGTGATTTAGAGGATATATTTTCATATACTGATGAAGAGGATAAGGGGTGATACAGATGGAAACAGTTGAAGTTGTGATACGGATACCGAAACAAGCATATGAGCATATAAATGTATGGAAAGATATAGTTTATGATGATTATATAGCAATGGTTACAAACGCAATTTTAAACGGCACTGTACTTCCAAAGAGGCATGGCGGAATGAGTAAGGATGCAGAACATATTATAAAGCTGATAGCGAAGTATTTTGAAGCTCCCTGTCAGCATGAATTTGATGATGTGGATGCTTATGACTTTTGCAATTCGGCTGATCCTAAAAATGGTATTGGTTGGTGTGAAGAACATTGTGGCAAGGTTAGTAATTATGAGTGTTGGATGCACTTCCTAAAACTCATGATGAAGTCTGAAAAAGAGCAGATGAAGTACGGAAAGGAGCAGATAGATGATTGATGCAAGTACAGCTTATAACAGGACAAAATATCAGGAGCAGACATTAAAGTTCAAAAAAGATATAGAAGAAGGAATAGAACGGGCTATTTCCGAAGGCAAGTATGAATGTGAGGTGGCGTTTGATTGTGACTTGCCTACTACTGTAAGAAAAGAGATTGGCAAGGAGTTAGAAGAAAATGGCTATCACTTTATGATGCCCGTTTATGAAAAGCAACCTGCGGGTATTCCTTGCGATCAGGCAAAGTATTACGATTACTTGACTATTAGTTGGGGTAAACCGTATGGAAATGAATAAACTGACTTTAAAAGTATTTGTGATGATTACAAAAGGGGGGATAAGGGCAGAATGACGATAAACGGAACTGAAATAGATTTCAGTAAGCAAAGAGGCTATTTCTTTAATTGTGATTGCTTAGAGGCTATGAAACAGATGCCGGATAAGTGTTTTGATCTTGCCATTGTTGATCCTATATATGGGGATGTAACAGGCGGGGGTTATACAACGAGTAAGTGGGATAATCAAGAACACCACATTGGTAAATGTTCCGCTAATGAACGTGCGTATCATAGAGCTTTATGGGATATGCCTAAAACTCCGCCAGAATACTTTAAAGAGTTGTTTAGGGTGTCAAAAAATCAGATCATATGGGGAGGAAACTTCTTTGTTGAATCTTTACCGAGTAGCCAAGGATGGGTTGTTTGGGATAAGCAAAGACCTGAAGGAGTATCGTTTTCTGATTGCGAGTTGGCATTTACTTCATTTAATGTTGGATTGAGGATTTTTAGGTTTATGTGGAATGGAATGTTACAAGGTGATATGAAGAACAAGGAGAGTAAAATACATCCTACGCAAAAGCCGGTAGCCTTATATAAGTGGTTGCTTAGCAAATATGCTAACCCTGGGGACATAATACTTGATACTCATGTGGGTAGCGCAAGCAGCCTTATTGCTTGCCACAATATGAGATATAACTATGTTGGGTTTGAAATTGACAAAACATATTATGAAAAAGCGGTAGAACGTATAGAGTTGGAAACAGCTCAAATGACGATCTTTGATTTTCTGGAGGTGAGTAAATGAAACAGTATTGCAGATATTGTGTGTACTTATGCGTGAACAATGCCCCTTACTGTGATGTGAAGAAACAATTTAGGTCAGAAAGCAGTTGTAAAAGACCAAATAATTGTAAAGACTTCATCCTTTGCGAAGCAGAGCCAGAGTATCAGGATGCTTTTGGCGAGACAAACGGATATAAACCGAGGGTGAAAAAGAAAAAGCCAGAAATAGAGGGGCAACAAATGACGATTTTTGGTTTGATGGGAGGTAAATGATGTTTAGGGTTATGTTGATTTTAGTTGCAATCGGGATCATAGTTGTTGTGACAGATTGTTGGATTGATAGAATCGTCACAAGAAAAAGAGTGGCTAAAAATCAAAGAGCGTGGAATGAATACTCAAAAGGTATGACAAAAGAAGAAAAAATTTCGGTTTATTTAACATGGTGCGAATTAAGGCGATTGGAAAACGGATGGGAACATTATTATTTTCCGAGAATGTGACGGGAGGTTGAAATGAAGTTTATAAAGCTAACGGACGCAAAAACAGGGAAAACTGTCATTGTTAATGCAGAGTATATAAGTTTGATAGAAACGGTAGCGTCAGAGAATGGGGAAGTAAGTACAAGTACAATCTATATTACAGGTTCTATTAAGGTTGTATGGGTTAAAGATTCCATAGAAACAATAATCGGGTACTTAGATTCTATGGTGGGAGAAATGGACCGTAAGAAAGAATCTGGAAAAACAAATCAAAACAAGGATTGGGCGGGGTACACAGAATGAATGATCTTACATTAGAGGAAATCCAGGGCATTAAAGAACGTTGTAAGGAACCTAACAAGGGACGCCTTAATGGGGGAATAGCAACATATACTTGTCCGGTATGTAAAAAGGATTTTGTTATCAGTAATATTAGAGGTTGGGTGTTTAAGCGTCACTTTTATATTGGCCGGAATAGAGCCACACTTTATATCTGCGGATATAATTGCTCAAAAAAATATGACAGTATATTTGGATAAATAATCAGAAAGGGGTCAACGAGGATTTGTCCGGACAATAAACCATGGTTTGCCCCTGAATGAAGAATGAGAAAAAGCAAAGAGTATTATCATAGACTAAAAAGCAAAGGTATATGTGTTAGATGTTGCAAGAACAAGGCTGATGAAGGTCATGTTATGTGCAAGGAATGTATGGAAATAAACCGCAAGGTTTCCAAAGATAACTTTGATTGGTATAAAGAAAAAGGTATTTGTTATAGATGTGGCAAAAACAAATTGTTCGGAAATGAGAAAACTTGTTTGGAATGTAGGGCAAAAGGTGTTGAGATCACAAATAAAAGCAGAGTTAAGAATTATGGTAGTATGCACAATTACTATATAGCCAGACGGGAAAAGTATTTAGCCGAGGGCAGATGCGTCAGATGTGGCAAGCCTGCCGAGGAAGGTTTAAAATATTGCCGTACCTGTCTTGACCGAGAAAGCGAGAAAAAACGGAAACAACGATTAAGGGGTGAGTTAAGATCAGGCATAGCAAGGAGTGAACGGTATTCATATGGCTTGTGTTACACCTGCGGTAAGCCTTTAGACACAGACAAACGATTATGTGCTGCTTGTAGTGCTAAGGCCGCTGAAAGATTCCATGGCAAGCGTGGGGACAGAATCACATGGAAACGGGATAATCAGCTTGTGTTTGGGGGTGTGGCTCATGGATGATGCAAAAGACCTCTTGCAATTTATCGAAGATAGTGGTATGCTATCAGTTACCTTCATACGGCAAGAATACGAAAAGATGAATAGACAAAAAATTCTTGACCAAACTAAAATCTGGAAAGCTACGGATGGACGGTGGAAAGCCTATGTAGACGTAGCCGGGAAAAGGAGGCTGATAGCAAAGAGTAATAGGGCCACTCTTGAAGATGAAATCATAGAAATGCTTAAAGACCCTAAAGTTAAGTTCAAGGAATGTTTTGATAATTGGGCTGCTGAAAAGTTAGAATATGGTGAAATCCAGAAATCCACTTTTGACAGGTATCAGGCTGACTACAAGAGATATATAAAAGGGACGGAACTTGAACAAAAAGAAGTAAAAAAGATTGACGAACTATTCCTTGAAAATTTCATAAAGTCCACAATCTCAAAAGAACATCTGACCGCTAAAGGGTGGGGAAACCTGCGGACGCTGATTAATGGGGCTATGGTTTATGCCCGCAAACATGGATATTCCGAATTAAGGATAAGCCTGTTTATGGCGGAACTACAGTTATCCCGAAAGTCTTTTGAACAAAGAGTTGTTAAAGATGAAGAACAGGTGTTCACAAGGGACGAGGAAACAAGGATAGAGAAATACATAGCCGATAATCCAGACGTTTTAGGTCTGGGAGTTGCACTTACATTTATGACCGGGTTAAGGGTTGGCGAAGTCGCTGCCCTTAAATGGTCAGATTACAAAGGCGATTTTTTATCGGTAACAAGAACAGAGATTAAATATATAGGTGAACATGGTGAACGTGTAGCGGACGTTAGGGAACGGACTAAAGGACGTGACGGACGCAGACAAGTGGTATTAAACGATACGGCGATCAGGATTATTGAAAAGCTGAGAACCTATACGGGAGATTCCGAGTGGATGTTTACTCGTGACGGGCAGCGTATAAAAGCCGTATGGTTATCATTACGGATCACAAAACTTTGTAAAGAATTGGATATGCCACATAGAAGTTTCCATAAAATCCGTAAGACGTATGCTACTAAATTGATAGATGCAGGTGTCCCGGAAAAGGTAGTCACTAAACAGATGGGACATACCGAGATACTCACCACTAAACAGTTTTATTATTTTAACAGTGAGCAGATTTCCGAGATTAAGGACAGGCTCAACAAAGTGTAATCAAGTGTATGTAGGTGTAAAATGTGGCTTGAACCCTTATAATACAAGGTTTTCACGATTTTGTATTGCCGTTCAAATCCCATTTTCTCCGTTAAAAACCCAGATTTTATGCGGGTTTCCAAATTGCAATTTGATTACAGTAATCAAAATGTAACCAAATAGGAAAGAGGAATGGCTTATTTATGCCGTATGAAGGTTTCCTCTTGATTATGGTGGTGAGATCACAGGAATGTGGTCTTATTTTTTTGCATAAAAAATGGGTAGACGCATCACCATCTACCCTAACCACATCACAAAAATCCATTAAAGGAGATTTGCAACAAACATATTATAGCATACCCCCGGTGCCTCGGTCAACGTTTTTCTTTCTGACGTTTTTCTTTATAACGTTTTTCTTTATCGGGGCTGCCTCAAAATTTTAATGCCCGGATTTTGAACCCCCCTATGTTTACGCTCAAAAATCCAGAAAATTGATTTTAAAAAATCTGGGATTTTTACCCCGGTTTTTGTCGGATTTTACTCATTTTTAAGCATTTCAGCTTGACTTGGGACTTATAACCGGGTATAATCAATTTTGCTATATGCCGGATGGACGCATCCGTGATCGTATATAACAGAGGTTTTACCATGGCCCTTGACTTAGTTCAGGGGCTATTTTTCTTGACTAAAAAGCGGTTCATAACTTTTAGGTTTAGTCAAGGTTTAGTCAAGGACTATGCCGGAATGCTTGATTTTACAGTGTTTCCTAACTTGCCTGTAACTTGCAGAGATTATAAGTTTAGTCAAGGACAGGTAATCAGGACTTTCATGTTCTTAAAGATTTTCTTTAGGAACGCTTGATTTTTTCGCTCTGCTGCCTTGTATAAATGCTCAAAATTTCTTTGCCGATTTTCTCACTGTCGAAATCGTTTGCCCTGCATATAAGTGCTAACGCATCAGGTGTTAAAAGCTGTCCTTTAATTTCTAACTTTTTTAATTCCATGTAATGCTCATATTCTTTCTTGGAGATTGTCATATTTTCCCTCGATTTTTATTCGGAATATCCCGAAAAAATTTTAATGCCCGTTTTTGATACCCCCCCTATATCGGTCTGAAAATCCGCAAATTTTGAAAAAATTTTTTCTGAAAGTCATACCCTGGTTTCCGCCGGATTTCACAATTTGTTCATAAATGGCTGATTTTTCAGGGGTTGCGGCTTGTGTCGGCAGCCCTTGCCGGAGCTTTTAGCCCTTAAAACTGTAAAACGTTTTAAAATGCTTTTTAAGGGGCTTTTCTTATAAAGCGGTATATTTTACCATGTAAGCCACAAAACCCGCTTAAAATGGCAAAATATGAAGTTTTAAGCGTACACCCGCAAAAGAAATATATTTCTTTTTGCTTGTGATGTGCTTGTGCCTTTTCCTGGAATACTTCCACCCATTGCAAGCAATTGTATATTCTTATAAAGCGTTTAAACGGCTTTTACACGGCTTTTAATATAATAGTGGTATAAATACCCATACAAGCATAAAAAACGGCTTTAAATGGCTTATAATGATTTATAGGCTTTAAGCTATACCCGGAAAAGTGATTTTTTTGTTATGATCCTTTTTGACTTTTCCGGCTGCCATACTTCCAGATAATAAAAAATGCATCTGTAAAGCGTTTAAAAGCCTTTTACAGCCCTTTTTTATAACTCCATGATAAAAAATATATGTATGGAGCAAAAACAGCTTTAAACGGATTTTAAACGGGTTATAATATAACCATTTGCACTAAAAAAAGCCCTTGCCGGGCTTTTATAATAAACTATAGTAATCTTGTAAAGCTGCGTTAAATATTATCTTACCGTTATAGACAATTCTTGCTAATTTTTCAATTGGAAGTAGTTTTTTATATTCTTCTACGGCTTTTGTAAGTGTAGCGGCTGAAATTTCGATTTTTTCCGGGTGATTATCACCCTTGCAAATATAATTAATAAATATGTATTTATCCATGTTTAAAACCTCCTTCTTTTATGATGTGGTAAAATCAATTATAATATGCTTTTAGGGCTTTTGCAAGCCCTTTTTATTATGTGTCGATTTAAACCGACAAAAAAAATCATCTACAATAATTTTTATTGCTTTTCCGTTTTTCCGTGATATATGCAACCATTTTTTCGTTGTGATCGGCGGCGGCTTTTTCCGTTGTTTCGATAGCGATTTTTACCCGGTCAAGAAAAATTTCTTTTTTAATTTCGGCAGCGTATAAAGCGGCATTTTTGAGTATTTCAAAATTTGATTTTGTTATATTCATAAGCGGCCCCCTTTAATACCATTATTTTATACCTCCTCAAATTCATTAATAGAGAAAAAATCACAATTATTTTCTTGTGCTATTTCGTAGCACTCCCAAAAACCCGGCTCCGTGTTGGATTCTATGATTAATTCAAAATCAATGTTGTTCCCGTCAATACTTGCCGTTAAAATCCATTTTTTCATTTTTTAAGCCCCCTTTTTTATTCTTCAATTTTTAAAACAATATGCGTAAATCTTCTGTCTGCCACCCTTTGCAACTCCTTTATTTCGTGATCGCTCCAGGGTTTACCCTCATAATATCCCACGATATTTCTTACATCCTCCCAAAAAGTTTCTTGATTTTTTAAAGCGTTTATTTTTTCAATTTCTTTGTTCATTCCTTTAGCCTCCTTTAAAATAATGTTTTAATGTGGTTGTGTATCCTGATTTTATAATCAAGAAAACCGCCGCCCGGAATCGGACCGGGCTATTATTCCAACAATAGCGGCCATATGCTTTTAAGCTGCTTCTATTTCTGAATTGTTAGCACTGTCAAAAATATACTTGTATTTGCCTTGTAGGCCGTTTATATTTATATTTACTGGAAGTATTAAGAGCCGTCCTTCTTTTCCTCTAATATATACCGGGCTTTTATAGTCTGTATAGCCTTCTTGCATCTCTATTACTGGATCGGTAAAACAATCTAACGCAAGAGATAACCAAAGAGCATTAATATATAAACCGCTGCCGCCTGGAGTATATAACTTACAAATAGGATTTTCTTTTTTATTAGCTTTTACAAAGGTTCTAAGCTCCGCCGGGTCCGGGCTTGCTATCTGTAAATATGAATTATACGCCGCCGGCATGATCTTTTTTACATCATAATATTTTTGCAAATCTCCGTCGCCGTCTTTTGTCCAGTCCGGCAAGTCAAGCGGTTTATATATTTCTATGAGCCTATGACCGTCAAGAGCGTACTGCAAGCCGTCCGGCGTTATGTGAGAATATCCCATCATTTTATAATTGCCATTTTTAGCCCCGGCTTTTAAAATATCCTTGACTAACTTCTCAATCTTTCCGGCGTTGTTGTTCTTGTTGTTTTCGTGCCTTATGTCCTCAACAAGTGCGGCGGATAAAGCCGATAAAATGTAATAATTAGATACGTGGTTATTAGCTGCGTCCATTGCCTTTTTTACTTCTTGTAAAATGTTTTCTTTTGTCATAAGAATGACCCCCTTTTTTATTTTTTGTGATGTGGTTTATATCCTTTTCAGGAAAAGCCCCGGCGGCATTGGAGCCGCCTTTTTGACCGTCTCAAAGGGCTATTTATTAAGATGTGAAAATGCTTTTTGTACTTCTTGTATTGTGTTTGCGTTAAAGTCTCCAATTATTTTTTTATTCCTGTAAATATAACCCCAATAACAACAACGTGTATCACTCCAAAAAGTTGTTACTTTGTCGGCTGCTTCTTTTTGGTCGTTATAATATAGGTCAATATCAATCATATATAAGCCCCCCTTAATAGTACCATCCGCTTATAATATCTCTTTTAATGCATCCGTTTTCTTTGTCAATTTCTCCGATGTGTGCATATAACCCGGCAAAAGTAAGATTCAAGCCGTAAAGCGTGTTGATATCGGCATTTAGTTTTTTACATAATCTTTCTTCTTTTTCCTCGTTTTGCTTGTGCCAAAACTTATTATAGGTTGCTTCGTTGTTATCGTCCTCAAAATTACGGATTCGTAAAGCGTTATATCTGTAGAAACGATTCATGATCCTTTTGGCGGTTGCCTGTGCTTCTTCCTCTGTGATTTGGCGGCGGTCATATGCTGCCAATTTTACAACTTCTTTTTCTCTTAATTGTGCGATAGTTAATTTTGCCATGTTTTTTTCCTCCTGTGATGTGGTTTTTGTTTTGGGTTCTTTCGTTCCCTGTGGTTATAATATAACACATTATAATAGTAATGTCAATAACAATATTATAACTTTTATGTATTATTTTAATATATAATGTCAACTATATTTTTCTATAATAGGCGGGTTTATAATGTCAATATATAATATTAGTATATTTTGCATTAGTTATACGCTTTATAATGTCAAAACATAATATCATATATTATAAAAATTTATGATTGACACAATAAAACCAATATGTTATTTTGATAGTAATGATAATTATATTTTTTAGGGGGATCACATGGAAGAAAAAAACAGACTGGAAAACCTGGAAGAAATAGAAAAGAAGTATAAAGCCAGAAATAAATATATTAATGATTTTCAAAAAACAAAATATGATAGAGTTATATGCTTACTCCCTAAGGGACAAAAAGAAGAAATAACAAAAAGGATAAAAGAAAAAGGACTTGCCAATATTAGCGATTATTTAAGAGGTTTAATAAATGCCGATCTTGAAACGGCAGCCGGAACCGATCACGGACAAGAGTTATAAAAAGCTCCTGAAATCCAGGAAACCGAAAAAGGGGATTTTTTAGATCCCTTTTTTACCGGCATAATATATAACGTTATATAATGTTATAACCAATTTATATTATAATTATATAACCAAATGGGGTAGTTATATGAGCGATAACGAAAAAGTTATAGTTGAAAACAGCAATGACAATATATTAAATAACATAGACATATATCTTTCTTACATCCGGGAGACTATCAAGCAAATTATTATTGACGACGATTTAAAGTATTCCGATCCTATGGATAAGAAAAAGGTATATCCGGCTTTTACCTATACGCAGTTTTTATATTTACTGTCTAGGCTTTATGATAGGGTGTATAGTGTAAACTTAGAGCTATTATGTAAGCCATGTATATATAATAATTATAATAAGCCTTTCTATGATCCTATAAAGGTTAAGAAGGCTTATGATGTATATTTACGGTTATGTAATTACTACGGATATAACTGTAGTATAGATCCGTTTTGTAAGATGGTAGGCATCGAAGAACATACGCTTCGGGAATGGTTAAGCTCCGGTTATAGTCCGTTATTTAAAATTATGCGAGAAAATGCTAAAAAAGACACTGTGGCGCGATTTGAGAATAGTACCGTGCCGCTGCTGAACCTTGCCGCCGCCAATTATAAATATAACATTAATCAGCATGAAACCACACGAGAAGGCGCGCCGGTTCTGGAAGTCCTGCCGGATCTGTTAGCGCTTCCAGGAGCCGAAAAACCGCACGAGATTGACGAAAAATAGAATTGTGTGTGTAATTAGTGCAATATGCAAGTATAATACAACTGTTAAAAAATGCCGATTAGCCTTGATTTTATGGGCTTTTCGGCTTGTTTTACTTTATAAATAAAATTGCGTTAAATTATAGTTTTAGCGAAATAATACAAGGAAATGGCGGGACAATTTCCGCACAATTTCCCTGCTCGCATTTATGGAAGTATATTCGGCTTGCGTTCTGAGGCTGTCCCGCCGGGGTGCCCTGGGGGTGTATAGAAACCGACCACCCGCCGCCTGTTTAGCCCCCCACCCGGCGACAAAACAAAAGGGAACCTCCAGTAGATAACCTTAGAGTAAAGAGGACGCTTATACTGAGGACTAGGATAATAATAATGCTTAACTGTAGTAGAGATTAAAAATACATCCACACTACTATTAAGTATCTTAGGTGTAATAAAGGGCATAACTATAGTTCCAGAGAATGTATAACACTCAACACTACATAGAGTAAAGTTAGGTATAAACATCCACACTATACTAAGACTACTTAGGTGTATAAAGCATAACACTACTGTAAGTAAGAGAGAAGTAAATAATATAATAATATATATAGGCCATCCGTTTAGTGTGCTTAACGACATTTTTGCACTAAATATTTAACGCAAATATACATCAGTACGCGTTTGATAGGTGAGTGTATAAGTAGCGCAATGGTTAAGTACACAGGAAGGTGGCAGCTTATGAGTGAAACAATCGAAGTAGGATTAAGGAATGGTAGTAGGGCATATCAGGATATGCTCTGGGAGAAGTTTGGTGGCAGAGGTAAAGTTTTATGTTCTAACTGCGGGCATATTACAGGGGCGTTAGCTGTGGAATTGGATCATAACGTCCCGTTGTATCTTGGCGGGTATGATGTTCCTGAAAACATTAGACCGCTTTGCCATGTATGCCATGCTAAAAAACACACTATGGATAGATCGTCAGAGGAAATGTCCCGGCGAATAAAAGAGGGGCAGATACGGAGCGACAAGAAAGGTGGCAGACCGAGAAACCTGCCGGAGAACTACAAACAGATGCTTGACAATTTCATTTACTGCCGGATAAGCCGTGAGGAATTGGCAAAGCAGATGAATCTTACAACCCCTGTCCGAAACGGTAACGGGGAGAAGAAGATTTCTGACCTTGTTCACTTGTCCGAGCAGATTTGGTACAAAGAACGGCTTGAAGAACTCGACATTGTGAAAGTGGTCAATAAGGTCGGGCATCCGACAAGAGAATTTTATAAACATGGCATAGTCGGACATATCGTATTCAAATCTGGAAAGACGGAATATATGTATTCGGAGTTAGCCAAAGCAGAATAGGCGATTACCCATTTACTTGAAATCCTTTGAATCCCGGTGCATGATTGGGGCGGTGATGGAGCTGCCCCTAATTATGTGCCGAGCGACATAACATTATACAACATCATATTTTGCCCGTAAATGGCTTTTTAGACATTAAGGGTATAAATTATCCACCCATACCCCGAAAATGGAAATTTGGGGCAAGATTTTGCGTTACAGGGGCATTTCTGAAAGGAGCAAACATGGCACGTCATTTAGAGAAAACCGAAGAAGGATTTAAAGAGGTCATTTGTGATTTTACACAATGTAGATGGCTGTATGATGATGTATGCTGTAATGATAAATGTGATATGGTGGCGTATATGCCTACGCCGACACTTTACTGTAAGAAATGCCGGTACTTTGAGAAAGAGAAAAAGTGAGGTGACGCTATATGCTGTTTTCAGCGACAAGCAGTATAGAGAAATCCAAAGGTATAGCCATGACAAAAGAGCAATGGGAAAGCGTAGTATTGGAAATGCCGGAATACACATACGTTGATCCTGTAATGTATGCTAAGTGTGCCAAAAAGTTAGGAATGTCATATGCAACGTTCTGGAAGTGGTACAACGTATGGTATGCAAACGGCAAACAGACAAAGCTGTTGCCATTTATCAAAACGGAGGCTGAGATAAGAGAACGTGACAAGAGAAGAAATCGAAACGAGGCTGAGCGAATATCAGACTTACCAAAAATACAATGGCGCAAATGAGGCATTAGTAAACGCCATGGAATTAGCGGTCCAACACGTCAATGAGATAGGGGACCCTAAATTTACGATAGATGTAGCACATAGGGCTATGCAAGTATGCCGAGATTATCTACGGGCAAAAGCAAAGGCCACATTTGAACAGCTTGAACAGTTATCCCAGGATAGTAAACAGGGGTATAAGATCATAAATCAATATTATAACTGTATGAGGTATGCAGCTAAGTATGAGTTAGATAGTTTTTGCTTGTATATCGAACGCTACAGACCTCGGAAAGATAGGTTTTATGAGCCTAGGCGTTTCCGGCTGAAGGAGTTTGTTGATGATATACAGGCATTGGAGGATGATAAGCTGGACGAGCTGTACCTGCATTGTCCCCCGAGAATCGGCAAGAGCCAACTTGTAACAATGGCTTGTGCTTGGCATTGTGCGAGAAATGATGAGCTGTCAAACCTGTATGTAACCTACTCAAACACTTTAGGCGGGGCATTTTTGGACGGTGTAATGGAAATCATCAAGGATCCCACATACGCTTTTAACGAGGTATTCCCCAATGAAGAAATCGTACACACGGATAGTGAAGCACACAGAATGAATATGGGGCGTAAGAAAAAATACGCTACTTTATCCGGGCGTGGCATGGAGGCTGGTTTAAACGGACAGTTTGATGCTAAAGGTTGGCTTGTGCTTGATGATCTTCATGAGGGTATCAACGAGGTACTTAATCCCGACCTGATGCGCAAAAAGTTGATATTCTTCAAGAATAACGTTCTTACCCGTAAACTTGAAGGTTGCAAGATACTTGCGATAGGCACTATATGGTCATTGCGTGACATTTTTATGAACCGACATGCGTTCCTTGAATCGGGGCAGGCTAAAACGGGGACACGGTACAAGATACACAAGATACCGGCAATGAACGAGAAAGACGAATCAAACTTTGCTTACAAATGTGAGGGTGGTTTCTCAACTGAGGAATATCGTTCGATACGTGCCGGATTGGATGACATAGGCGAAATGTCCTCATGGATGGCACAATATATGCAGGAGCCTGTAGAACGTGACGGAGCATTGTTCAAGAGTGAGGACATGAGGTTCTACAACGGCATACTGCCCAACGAAAAGCCTTTAAAAGTTATATTTGCATGTGATGTGGCGTTGGGCGGCGGCGACTACCTGTCAATGCCAATAGCATATGTCTACGAGGACGGATCAACATACATTGATGATGTGGTGTTTGATAACTCGGAAAAAAAGTACACGAAACCGAAAGTAGTTACCAAAATCCTTGAACATGGTGTCACGAGCGGTTACTTTGAAGCTAATCAAGGTGGCGAGGGCTACAAGGACGAGGTGAATACGGAACTGCTTGAAAAAGGGGTCAAGATCAATATCAAGTCAGAATATGCGCCGACAGACAAGCGTAAATTCCAGAGGATATTGGATAAAGCCGGGTCTATCCGTGAGTATTACTTCCGAGATCCGACATGTCGGAACAAGGAATACTCGATGTTTATGACAAACTTGTTTAGTTTTAACTGGAAAGTGAACCAGAAACATAAGCATCAGGATGCAGCCGACAGTCTGGCTGACCTGGCGTACTTTTTGGAAGGCACATGGGGCAATGCAAAGGTTGAGGCGGCAATTAACCCGTTCAGGAGGAGGCAATATGGGTATTAAAGGTGATTGGTACTTGGTAGAGGACAATGCAAAGGCTATAACAAGTCTGCGGGAACGAATAGAAACCTTAGCGGCGGTTGCCACAAAGACTACGATAGGTTTTGAGCCTACTGGGAGCCGGAAAATCGGTGGTGCAAAGGACAAAAATGCTGACATAGTAATCAAGATCATGGAATTAGAGGCTGAATTAGCTGAGATTGATTACGAATACAGGTTATCCCGGTGTGCTATGATATGTTCTATAGCTGCTATCCCGAAAGAGAAACGCAAGGTATTTGTAGACCGATATGTGAAAAATATGTCCCTGATGGAAACAGCAAGGGCAAACGGGGTTACAAAACAGGCGGTCTGCAAAACTTTAAAAAATTTTTAAAAAAGTTCTTGACAAGTTTACACCCTATGTGCTAAAAAGAGTATGATGGGTAAACTATGAAAAGGCACTTTTGTAGTTGCCTATATTTTTTTACTATCCGACATAACGTTATATAACGTCTTGCCGGATTTTTTTATGCTTAAAACGGAGGCTATGATGAACACAGGAAGATTTCAGGACTTGGTAAAGGGTCAGTACGGACGAAAAACTGCATATGTTGACTTTTCAGAAGTTACTCCCGACAACATTCTGAAAATCATAAACAAAGGTGCATCTACGCTGAATTGGAACAGACCCGCTATCCGTTACCTGCATGATTACTACAAAGGCGATCAGCCCGTACTTTACCGAAACAAGACTATTAGGGACGATATAAATAACCCGGTAGTCGAGAACCATGCTTTTGAGATAGTTTCGTTCAAGAACGCTCAGACATACGGCGAACCCGTACAGTGCGTCAGCTTAAAAAATGACGAGAAGATCAACAAGGCTGTAGATGCACTCAACGATTATAACCGTAATGCAAACAAGAACCTTGTAGATATACAGTGCGGTGAATGGACTTCATCTGTCGGTATGGGTTACAAGGGTATTCAGAGGACTAAACCGCCTTATGCAGTTCCTTACAGGCTTATCGCTCCGTCCCCTATGAATACCATAGTTGTTTATTCGGCTATAACCTTTGAACCGCTTTTAGCTATGCAGCAGTTAAAGGACGAGAACGGGGAACAGTATTATCAGTGTTTTTCGGAATACCTTGAATACATTTACAAACAGGGGCAGATAATTTCAACAAACATTCATGCTTTTGGTGGCATACCGATAGTCGAATATCCTAACAATGCTGACAGGCTTTCGGACATAGAGTTGGTTATCACAATGCTTGATGCCGTGAATGAAATCCAGAGTAACCGTGTAGATGGCATTGCTCAGTTTGTTCAATCATGGTTCAAGTTCATAAACTGCGAAGTGGATGAAGATTCGTTCCTTGCCATGAAACAGAATGGTGCGATTGTTGTCAAGTCAAATAACGGTACTAATACCGCAAGCGTTGACCTGATGCAGCAGGAGCTTAATCAGGAAGGTACACAGGTAGGCAAGGATGATATTTGGAATAACGCTCTTGATATTTTGGCTATTCCTAATCGTCAGAGTAATACGGGCGGAGATACCGCCGGAGCTGTATCGCTCAGAAACGGATGGGATTTTGCAAGGCAGAGAGCAAATCTTAAAGACCCGTATGTATCTGTATCTGATAAACGGCTTAACAGGGTTGCCATAAAGATTATCTCACAGGCTGTTAATCCTAATCCTTGCGAACTTACGGAAATGGATTATGACGTACATATCGTACATAGCCCGACAGATAATTTGCTTGTTAAGGCTGAATCTCTTGAAATCCTGTTAAGGTCCGGCATACATCCGTTAGTTGCAATTAAGGTTACAGGTCTTTGGGCTGACAGTGAAAAGACATATCTCCAGAGTAAGCCTTATTTGGATGCTTTGTGGCATACCGTTGATGAAGCTATTGACAGTGAGATTGCTAAACAGGGCTTAAATAGTCAGGTTGAAAAGGCTAAACAGATTGTAGGTGATCTGAATGGCAACACGAATACTTGACGAATTAAAAACCCTTAAAAGCGATATAGAGGAAACGGCTGTAAGACAAATCATCATGGATTACTTTGATGAAATGTTAATATCGTCAGATGAAATAAACCGGCGGACAAATGCAGCGGTAAAACTTGAACGTGTAATTAGAAATCTGTTTTTGCTTGCGCTTGCGGCAGAGGTTACAAGGGAAGAACTGATAAACCGGCTTATATCTGAATACTCACAGATAGTTCTGGAATATGGCTACAGACCAAATTATGCACACATAGAACGTGTGGCGGAAGATGTAATAGACCATACACTTGAAAAGATTGATGTAGAGTTTATGACTTCCGAAGATCGGTCAATAATGATAGCTGAGAACGAGATCAACAACGTTGGTAACAATGACGAGTATTTAGAGGCCAAAGAGAACGGAAAAACCACTAAAACATGGCATACCCTGAATGATAACAAGGTCAGGGACACACACGTTGCCGTGGATGGTGCTACGATAGACATTGATGAATTTTTCCAGGTTGGTGAGGCTGAAATGCTTTATCCCCTGGATGAAGAAAATGCTTACGATCATCCAGAGGAAACAAATAATTGCCGGTGTTCGGTGACATATGATTAATACAATAAAACTAAGGACTACCACAAAGTAGTCCTTTTTTTATACAAAAATATGCAGCCATGCGTCAAATGGCAGACCGCAAAGCTGAGAGAACAGTGTTAAAAAATCGGCGGAGGAAGGACAATATATGACCAGAGAACAGGCAAAGGCTTTATTGGTAACTCTTGGAATTACCGAACCTACAGAGGACCAGATCACAAACTACCTCAATTCGGTAAACAAGGAAGTCAAGTCAGAAAAAGACCGGGCTGAAAAGTATAAGGCCGAGAGTGAAAAGGTAGCAACCTTACAGGCTCAGTTAGACGAACTCAACAACAAGGGTTTAACCGAGGTTGAGAAAGCTAACAAGGCTACTGAACAGGCCAATGCAAGGATCGCTGAACTTGAAAAGTCTTTAAAGACTATGACAGTTCAAAACAAGTTATCATCCCTTGGTATTACCGGGGAAGATGCTACAAACCTGATTTCCGAAGATGGGGAAATCAATTTTGACACTCTTGGTCAGATATTGACCAACAGAGAAAAAGCAGCCGCTACCGCTAAAGAAGCCGAACTTGCCGGAAAAGCAGGTAATCCCGGTGGAAGTAATGGTGGTGGTGAACCCGAAAAATCTGCTGCCGAAACCTATGCAGAGGGCTACGCAAAGCGTATGACCGAAGGTGGTAAGGCACAGGGTGATGCAATGGCATCATACTTAAAATAATCCGAAAGAGAGGAAAAAGATTATGAATTTCACTTCTAATGCAGTTGAAATGACCTCCGAAATTCTTAAAAGAAAACTCGGCGGTGAGTATTTCGTACCTGTAACTATCAAGTCTACAGAGTTCGCAAGCGTTGATGTTATTCCTGCCGGAACTCCTATCAATGCTGATGGCGAAGTAGCTCAGGACACCACATCACAGGGCGTAACCACAAGTGACGCAGTAGGCATCCTGCTTAATGATGTTCTTGTATCTAACCCTAACGGATCACTTATCAAGGCATTTGCAGCAGTTAATACCGCTAATTGCCCTGTTTCAAGCGGTTCAAGCGTTATTACTGACGCTGTTAAGGCGGCTTTACCGCTTATCTGTTTTGAATAATTGAAAGGGAGGAAAAAAAACATGAGATTAAGAGATGCTTATTCAGCTAAAGCGATTGCTATAGTTAATGCTAATGCAGCAAGCAATCAGATACCTTATCTTGGCAGCCTTCTTTTCCCTGCTAAGAAGAAAATGGGTCTTGATTTAAAGTGGATTAAGACCTCAAAGGGACTTCCCGTATCACTTATGCCGAGTGCATTTGATACAAAGTCTACAATCAGAAGCCGTGAGGGTATCAAGATCGATAAGACCGAAATGGCTTACTTTAAGGAGAGTATGCTTGTTAAGGAAGTTGACGAGCAGGAAATCCTCAGAGTAAAGGATTCTGCTGATCCTTACGCACAGGAAGTGCTTGACCGCATCTTTGATGATGCAAACACACTTGTTGAGGGTGCAAACGTTGTTCCTGAAAGAATGATAATGCAGCTCCTTAACCCTACAAACGGACATCCTTCAATCAGTATTGCCGCTGATGGTGCTACATATTCTTACAACTATGATCCTGATGGTTCATATGCAACCAATAACTATGAAGCACTTTCATCTACCGCTAAGTGGGACACAGCAGCAGCTACTTCTACCGCTGACCCTGTAAAGGATATTCAGGACGCTCAGGATGCAGTTGAGGCTCTTACAGGTACAAGACCTTCAATCGCTATCATGTCCCGTGATACCTTCAACAAGGTTAAGGCTTGTCCTTCTGTAAAGAACTACATCCTTGCTCAGAACGTATCTGCAAACGTAATGATTACTGATGCAAAGGTTAAGGAGTTATTCCTTACCGAGCTTGGCGTAAATGTTATCGTTTACACAAAGAAGTTCAAGACCGAGGCAGGTGTAACTACTCAGTTCTTTGCTGATGGCTATTGTGCATTAGTTCCCGAAGGCAGCCTTGGAAATACTTGGTATGGTACTACTCCTGACGAGCGTACACTTATGGCTGATCCTAACTATGACACAGCACTTGTTAATACAGGCGTTGCTGTTACAGTTACCAACACAAGTGACCCTGTTCAGACAAAGACCACTGTTTCCGAGATCGTTCTTCCTTCATTTGAGAGAATGGATGAAACCTACGTTATCAAGGCATACTGATACCGGGAAAGGAGTGTAATTCATGGCTAAATTTGAATACACTGTTAAATACAACGGCAAACGTTATTTCCCCGGCGAGGAAGTTCCTATAGACGCTGAAAAGACCGAAAAGGTAGCGGTTACTGAAAAGGTAGCCGTTACTGAATCGGTTGAAGAACCTGTAGAGAACGTAGTCCTTGACGAACCTAAATCAGTTCTTACAAATAAGGCTGAAACAGAAAAGAAAAAAGGCGGAAGGAAACCTAAAGCATAATTATTTATGCAAGGAGGCTGACAGATGGTTGACATAAGTTCACTTAAAAATCAAATAACAAGTCTGTTAGCAGCGGAATTACAGGCGGAGGATGGTTACAACGCTAATATTCTGGCGGGCAAGGTGGAACTTGCGATAAGGGATGTAATGGGTAGACGTGAATATGGCAATAGCCATTACACGGACGAAAAGATACTTGAAGAATTGTCTACTCGGTATTTTACCACCATTACAAACCTTGCAAGGTACGATTATAACCAGAGTGGGGCAGAAGGACAGAAAAACCATTCCGAAAATTCCGTGTCAAGGACTTGGTATGACAGAAACAAATTATTAAGTGATGTTCACGCATTTGTCAAAATCCTATAAGGGGGTGACGATATGCCGGACATTACAATTACACTTACTACGTTGATCTCGGTTGTATCTGTTGGTTTTGCCGTGTATTTCGGGATAAAGTCTAAGAAACGGGCAGATGATGAAGAAACTGTAAAAAAGGCGGGGAGTGTTATCAGACTTGAAGAAAAGATTGATACCCTGACTAAAAGTTTTTCGGATTTTGCCACGGACATAAAACTTGAAATCAGAGATATGCGAAAGAACTTTGATGATGTTAAGACACAACAGGCAAAGCAAGAAGCAACGATAGAAAGTATTTTAAGCAGATTGGATAAGTTAGAGGGTGCTTGATATGCGGACTTTGAGAAAGAATAAGCAGACAATCTATTACGCCTTGAAAGCCGAAAGAACGGCTGTAACGTCCGAGGAAACGATCATTGTAGATGGTGAAACCGTTTACATTGACAATGGCGATTATGAGTTAAGTTATGATACGCCTGTTGAGTTCCTTGGAAATATCAGTTTTTCCGGCGGTGATTCAAATGACGTAGAGTTTGGGTTAGATATGTCTGCTTATGACGCTATCATTGTTGCGAATGTCAAGGCGATCCCGATAACTGAAACAAGTCTTATATGGTTTGAAACAGAGCCACCTTCGGGTACGAATGACGGGTCTACAGCAGACTACAGCGTTGTAGCCGTAAGAAATAGCCTGAATCAGACCAAAGCTATCTTGAAAAGGCGTGTGAAGAATGGTAATCAAAGCTAAACTTAATTCGGCGGACATTAAGAGAATGGCTGATGATGTAGAACGGTATCAGACAGAGTTCCAGATAAAAGTCCATATGGTTCTGCGGAAATTGGCTGACAAGGGAATAAGTGCTGCGGCATTGTCCGTTGGCAATATGGGACAGTATATCACATTCACAAAGGAGAATGATCCTTACGGTGTTACGATTGTGGCGAAAGAAACAAGCGTAATAATGTCAGAGTGGATTAGATACGGAATAACCGTCCATGCAGAACTTTCACCCTTGCTTATGTCGGAATTTGGTGCAGGTAGACACGCTGTTATCTGGGAAGGCTTAACAGAGAATACAGCAATATTGCCTGACGGAACTAAAGTCGGACGTGGTGAGTTTCCCGGTCAGACACACGCATTTGAAGATAGTTGGAGATATATGGACGTAAGCGGTAATTGGCATACGGCAAGCGGTATCAAGCCGACAAGACCGTTGCACAATGCCGTAATAGAAATAATAACACAAGTTGAAGCTACAGCAAGGGAGGTGTTCGGATATGGCTCAGACTGATTGGGTATTTAGTATTGAACCTAAAATATACACAATCATTAAGACAAGGCTTGAAAATGCTTTGAAAACCACTTACCCGGACTTATACATCACTCAACAGGAAAAGTTGAATGATGAAACCTCTTTACCGACAATCTTTATCAAGATGTTGGATAGCCCTGAAATCGGTGCTGATCTTGATAACACTACTGTTAATGCTTTGATGGCAACCTTTGAGGTGCATATCACTATAGCAAAGAACGGAACTGATAACGGACTTGCGGGTATGCGAAAGTTAGCGTCAGCAGTGTTAGAAAACTTTAAGAAACTCCGCTTTAATGTGATATTCAGAGGTGAAATCAATAGAGAAACTTCTGATACCTATTCGTTTATATCCCGGTATAGACGTGTTATTGGGGCGGAGGAAGAAATCAATCTTTAATAACCTTATGAGGAGGATAAAGAAATGGCAGATGCTACAATCATGGGTCTTTCGACCTTGGGTGTAACTTTTGGCTACGGTGTAGAATCAACCGCAGGACAGAAGCCCGCTACATTTACACAGCTCCACAGAATTAATGCAATTGGTGGAATTACTGTTAATCCCGCTACCATTGATGCGTCAGCATTAGAGGATTATGTAACTAAGACCGTTGCAGGACGTGGTGAAACAGGTGGTACTTGGACTGTAACAGTAAACTTCACAGATGAAACAGAGGACGAGTGGTCAGACCTTATTGACGCTTACCAGACCGCTAAGGCAGCAGGTAAGAATATGTGGTTTGAAACAATCGCTCCTAACCTTACAAAGGCTTTCTTTGTAGTTGCACAGCCCCCGGAGGCAATTCCTATGCCTGAAATGGCACAGAATGGTCTTATGACAGTAGAGTTCCCGTTGGTTATCGTTGATCCCAAGGGAATGGATACAAAGGTTGCATTTAGCTGATGAAACGGCTTTTGCTTCATAGAAACCCCTAAAATGGAATGGGGCGGCGAAAGCTGCCCCTTCCCTTAAAGGATAATATAAATGTTAAAAGGGAAGGTAAAAAAAATATGACAACATTAAAGGTAAATGGTACAGAGTACAAGATTAAATTTGGATATAACAGTTTTTGTGACACTGATCTTCTGGATAGGACTTCTGAAATAATGGGAATCCTTAGAGGTGATACAAGCACTACAAAGGATAACGAATTTACCCGCAGGCTTTTCTCGGTAACAAGAGAATTGCTGTTTGAAGGATTTAAGAAGTTTAACCCGGTAGAAAGCCTTGAAGCGGTAGGTAACATCCTTGATGATTACTTTGACGAAGGAACAGCAGAAGAAACCCACGGACTTATGGATGTGTTCGGCATAGTAGCAAGTGAGTTACTTGCAGAGGGTTTTTTCGGCGATCTTCTCACGAAATCCGAGAAAGCGATAGCTCAGATTACGGAGAGGCAGAAGAAGAAAGCACAGAAGAAATAACATACACAGAACTTTTCTATAAAAAATTGCTCCCTATGTATGTAGCCTTGGGACTTACAAAACAGGAAGTCTTAGACGCTTGCCCTGTAGAAGTTGAATATGTGTTTGAAGCACAAAAAATCCGTAAACGGTTAGACGATCAATCTAATTGGGAATTAGGTATGTATATTGAATCGGCTGTAGCAACAGCGGTTGAACATAACCTTGCCGGATATAAGGCACGTTCCGAATACGTTAAAGAACCGTTTACACGAAGGCTTGAAGCCGAGGATAGCGAAAAACGTAAGTTAAAAGACAACAATAAACTTCTCATGGCATCACTTGAAACATGGGCTAAGAATTGGCAAAGGGAACATCAATAACGGAGGATTACTACAATGGCAGATTTAGAAACCTTAACGCTACAAATAAATGCTGAATCGCAAAAGGCTTATAATGCCATTGATAAATTAGCCCAAAGATTAAACAATCTTTCCGTCAGCATTGCTCAGATTGAAACAGGCAAACTTAATCAGTTGGCTTTCGGCTTACAGAATCTTAGCACTGTAGTTGAATACATGAACAGCAAGACTAATAAAAGCAGCTATAAGCATATAGTGACTAATATTAGTCAGTTAGCAGCTATCAATACTGCCGGGATTGATACCTTATCCACATCACTTAGTACGCTCACAAGTTCTATGGCTAATATGGCGGCATCCGTTAATGTTGCCGACAATATCAAACAACTTATTCTGGCTATCGGCAAATTAGGTGGCAAGAGCATAACTACAGCCATAGCAAACATTCCACAGCTTGAAGCAGCGTTATCACATTTAATCACTACATTCTCGAAACTCCCTAACGTAAACCAAAACGTAATAGACTTTACTAATAGCCTTGCTAACCTTGCGTCACAGGGTAGCCGTATCGGTTCTGCTACAAACAGTATCAATCAGCATATGAATCATTACGGCGATCATGCACATAAGGCTACTAAGAGAACAAAATCTCTTGCAAGTGCTATCGGTAAGATGTATGCGGAGTTTTGGATTGCAATGAGGGCTGCCAAGGGCTTAAAGAACGCATTTAAGGACGCCGCTGATTACCTTGAAGCATATAACTACTTTGATGTAACGGCGGGTAAAATCGGTGCTGACGCTTTCAGAGAAGCGGGTGTAGGAAGTGCCGAAGCATATGCTACAGCATTTACCGAAACATTACAGCTCAAATTAAAGCAAATGTCAGGACTTGAACTTGACCTTGAAGATAGGCTTATCAAGACTACAAATGCTAAGTCTTTAGGCTTAAACCTTACGGAACTGACACAGTATCAGGCATCTATAGCAAGTATCACAAATGCCATGGGTGCATCACAGACAATGGCAAGGTCAACAGCTAAAGTCTTTTCAATGCTTTCTGCTGATTTAGGATCACTGAAAAACCTTGATTTTGAGCAGGTATCATCTAACTTACAATCAGCATTAGCAGGTCAGGCAAGGGCAATATACAAGTATGGTATTGACATTACACAGGCTACACTTGAACAGTATGCTTATAATGCAGGGATAGAGAAGTCTGTATCAGAAATGACGCAGAACGAAAAAGCACAATTAAGATTGCTTGCTATTCTGGATCAGAGTAAGGTTGCATGGGGTGATTTGGCTAATACCATTAATTCTCCGAGTAATCAATTAAGACAGTTAAAGAATAACTTAAAGGAAGTCGGCACGGTATTCGGGCAGTTATTTATCCCGGTAATATCAAAGGCTTTACCTTACATAAACGGATTATCCATAGCAATAAAGAATCTGCTTGTGGATATAGCAGGATTATTAGGTATAAATCTCAACTTTGATGATTTCGGCAAGGGATTTTCGGAAGGCATAGAGGAAGATGTAGAAGCCGTTGATGATCTTAATAAAGCAATGAAGGAAACCAAACGTGGAATCCGTGAATTTGACGAGTTAAAGGTTATCGGTGGTGACAATAGTAAGGCGGGTAGCGGTTTAGCAGACCAGATAGACCTTACCAAAGAAATTCTCGAAGCCACAAATGAGTACGAAAAGGTATGGGATGAAGCCTATGCAAGAATGACAAGTAAGGCTCAGGAAATATCGGGATATATAAGTGCAGCATTTGAACCTATCAAGAAGATAATCAAGGACTTCCATATTGGTGATTTCTTTCAGGCGGGCAAGGATGTATCGGGACTTGTTACTTCAATCTTTAATTTCTGTTCAGACGCAATTAACAAGGTTGATTGGGATGGTCTGGGACAGAAGATCGGTGATTTTATAGCCGGGATTGATTGGGTTGAGATATTAAAGAGCATAGGCGGTTTAATCTGGAGTGCTATACAGGGTGCTTTAGACGCATGGCACGGATCATTCAGTGTTGCTCCATTTGAAACCGCAATCATTACCGCATTTGCATTACTGAAATTTACAAGCCTTGGTCAAACTTTAACCACTAACCTTCAAGGAACTATCGTTAAGTGGTTTACAAAGAAGGGCATAGACAAGGATTTCCTTACTAAAGCGGGATTAGGTGCTTTGTCAATCGGTCTTAGTTTATCATTCTTTATTCAGAATGTGACCGAGGTTCAGGCGGGTAAGTATTCAGCATTTAGTTTACAAAGCCTTGCAAAGAGTACGATTTCAAGTCTGCTCATGGGTGCAGGATTTATGAAAGTTGCATCCGCATTAGGAATGTCAATGGGTCCTTTGGGATTTGCCGTTACTTCCGGCATTTCATTAGCAATCAGCCTTATAGCTGCTAAGATGAATGAACCCGAAAGAAACATTGAACAGGAAATAGCAAGACAGCAGTATGAGTGGGTAGAGCAATCTCACTTAGATACAATAGATGTAATTACAAAAATCAATCTCAAGCAGGGTGAGATTGATACTCAATTCTTGCAGATAGATGATTTAGCAGAAAAGGTTTATTCGTTATCCCTTGAATATGACAATCTTACGGATGGCGAAAAGAATCTGCTTAAATACTATTCTGATGAATTGGTAAAAGTTATGCCGGAATTGGCAGACCAGATTGACGGTGTTACAGGTGCTTATAAGGGTACAAGAGAAGAACTTGAAAAACTCATAGAAACTCAAAAGAACCAAATCAAGATGGACGCTATCAAGGAATCCTTGACCGAAGCAACTAAACGTCAGTATGAGCTTAAACCCGAATTTGAAAAAGTACAACAGAATATGCAAAAGGACGCAGAAGCATATCGTGAGTACGTTAATCAGTTAAAGGATGTTGGTTTCAGCTATGAATCGATCCTTAAATTACAACAGGGTGAAAGTTTTGATGATGTAATTTATAACCAGACTAAATACAGTGAGAACTATTATGAAGATTCCGCTAAACTTTGGGACGGTATAGGAAAAATCGGTACTAAGAACCTCAAACAGTTGTACGAGAATACAAGAGCCTCACAAGAAGCGTTCCAGACACTTGAAGGCGATTGGAAAGCCCTTGAAGAAACAGTTGAGTATTACACAGGCGAACTTGAAACCACAGTTGATGAACGCTTAAAAAATACTAATCAGAGTGTGCAGAACAACAGTGATACGCTTAGCGGAAAGATTAAAGATTCTAAACTTCCTACAGAAGTCAAAGGACTTATGGGTAAGGTTGCAGGCAAGATTGAAGATGGCGAGAAAGTCAGCAAAACAGAAATGAACAATATGTTTGATGGTATCAACAATTCGTTTGCCGGACTTGGTGATGGTAAAGTACCCGAAGAAGTGCAGGCTACAATGGATAACATCAAATACGCTATCCTGACTAACTCACCTATGCTCATTGAGTACATGGCAACCTTGCGTAAACAGATGGAAGATGCGTTTGTAAATGCGGCTTACGATAAAGAGGGCAACGCAATCTGGAACGTTAATAACATTTCCACACGTTTAGGTAGGGATGTAGGCAAGATAGAAGAAGCATTACAACACACGGCTAAACCTATTCTTGGCGATCTGGAAGATGATCTTAAAGAATTGTTTGGTGGTAAGTTGCCTGACGAGATAGATGAAAAGTATAAGAAACTTGCAGATACTATCAAGAATGGCGAAGGTGCAAAGGCTGTAACCGCTGCACTCAATGACTTGAAACTGACATTTACGGATTTTGCCGAAGATGCGGGCATGAATATAGACCTGTCACTTGGCTATTCAATCGACAAGAACGGACACTTTGTTTATACAGCCCTTGAAAATGTGTCAGATAAGGGTGAACAAACTTACAAGAAGAAGAATGAAATGGCATCACCGTCCAAATTATATAAGCGTTTAGGAAAGTACATTCCTGATGGTATAGCACTTGGTATTGAGGACGGGACGAATGAAGTTGACAAGTCAATGGATAGGTTGGCAGCATCTATGCAATCCGAATTTAAGGATTACAGATGGAATATCCCGTCAATGAATCTTGGTAGACCTAATGTTGGTAACGGCTTTAATTACGGCAATATGGATAGTCAGAACGCATTTATGTCACAGATGGCTAATGCTGTTAATCAGGCAGCGGCTAACGGTCAGACCGAGGTGATATTCAGGATTGAGGGTGATCCTCATGGAATGTTCACGGTGATGATGGAAGAAGATTCTAAGTACAAGAAACAGACACATGGAAGAAGTGCATTTGCATAAGGAGATAAGATATGGCTTACGCAGGATATTTAGTCAAGATTGGTAATTATACAATACCTTTGAGCATGATAAAAGCTGACAGCTACTATGCTTATGTCAATATGCAGGACTATGATCCTTGGACGGACGCAAAGGGCTATTTGCATAGGGACGCGGTAGCCCTGAAAGCGTTGAAAGTTGAGTTTGATACAAGGGCAATGCTTAATAATACTGAATTTGCAACGCTGATTGGCAATATAGAAGCTGAATTTATATCAGGTAAAGAATATGCAAGAGAGTGTGATATAACGGCTTATATCCCGGAATATGACACTTATGTAACGCAGCGTGGGTATATGGCTGACTTTAAACCGCAGATGTACCTTGCGTCCGCTACAGAGATTAAGTACGATTCTTGCCGTTTGGCATTTATTGGCGGTGTAACAGAAGCAGCAGATTAGGGGTGACAGCATGGTTGATTACGCATATAGAAACCTATTCTATAAATCTCAACAGACAAAGGACATACTGATCGTTGATAGTGAAGCCACAGTTACCCCTAATACGGGTACATCCCCTACAGTAGACGGTGCTACCGTTGAGATACATACGGCTGACATAAAGATAGATTCATTTAACCTTAATGAGAAGTTATGTTCGGCTGATGATCTTACATGGGGGTTAATGGAAAGTGCTAAAGTTGAGTTTTCTATTAAGAACGCTGCTAATATACCGAACCTTAAAAAGTCGGACTATAGCAAGATGGTAAACATCTACATCTATTTTAATGGTGACAGCGATACACTGTTTCAGGTTGGTCAGTATGTTTGTGAATCTGACAAATATACAAATGATAGACGTTTACGAAATATAGTCCTGTATGACGCTTTATATTTCATTTACAACGAGGATATAACCGAGTGGTATAACGGGGTGTTTAAGAACGCTAACTACATATCCATTAAGAATTTAAGGGATAGCCTGTTTGCTGAATTTGTATCTGAATACGATTACCCGTTTGAGCAGGAAGATGTAACCCTTGTAAATGATTTAGTCCAGATACCCAAAAACATAGAAACCGATAGTGTTACATTCGGATTCTTTATGTCAGGCATACTTAATGCAAACGGCGTATTTGGTCATATAGGCAGGAATGGTAAGTTTCAGTATAAAACCCTTGTTAAGTATGATGAAACCACGGTTGCTACTGTTACTGATGATTTCAGGAAACCGCCTACAACATATGAGGATTTTGCCGTATGGGGCATAGGTTATGTAGCTGTATTTAATGAGGATGGCAAGAAACTTATTCCGAATGTTGGTTCATCATCCTATAAACGTCCGTCCATTTACAGCATTATTGATAACTTTGTACTGACGGGTATCTTTTCTAAACCGGGTGGAGTTGACGAATTAAAAGCTGCGGTAGCAAACATCCGTGAACAGGTAACACATAGGCGTTACGCTCCTATGAATGTTGACCATGTAGGTGATTTGTGTATAGAGGTTGGCGATAATGTAGCCGTTACGGGTGATATAGGTACATATAACACATACGTTCTTGAACGTCACTTAAATGGTTTAGGAAGTATGATTGATACCTATACAAGCAAGGGCAATCGTAAACAGCCTAAATACAAGGGAAATGGTAAATACCACGGTAATGAATCTTCCGAGGATATAGGTACAAGCGGACAGGGTGCGGATGGTATCAGCACTTTTGACAATGAGCATGATAAACGTTTTCTGGAGATCATGCGAAACGCAGGCAAGCGGTTTTTAGCAGAACCTACGAATGTATTGCTTGAATATGATGATACAACCATGGAAGTCAGCGTAAAGTGGTCAGACCCTACGGATATAGCCACAAGTGAACCCGAACCTATCACATGGGGAAGTACAATAGTTATCCGTAAAGAGGATTCAGTTCCGCTTAACCGCTATGACGGGACAGCTCTTGTTACAAGCACTACAAGGGACGCTTACAGTGAAACGGCTTTTGTAGATAACACGATTGAGAAGAACAAGAAATACTATTACGGCATTTTCCCTGTCGGTGATAACGGAAATGTCACGTTTACAAAGGTCATGGTTGTTGATACTACGGAATACCTGTTAGCTCCGATTGTCAACGGTATAGAGAGGATAGCATAATATGAATAATGCGAGTGTTAATGTATCATATGACGTTCCGAGCAATGATTATGAATACGTCAAACTTGTGTATAAGCAAGACCGAATACCTGCGGACGTAACGGACGGAACTGTAGTAGATTTAGACCCGACAGCTACATCTGTACAGGTTAATGGTTTAAGTGAAGTGCTTGGCACAAAGTATTATTTCGTGATATTCACGGATAAGTCGGTTAGTGATGAATTTATGTATGAGGTAACAGAACCTATACCGAGATTCAGCATGGCTAAAAAGTTCAAGTCTGACAACGGGACATTCAATTACAATATCCCGTCATGGATTGAAGATAGGGTTTTATCCGTATTGAGAACTGACCCGTCAACAACCACGATATATTTTGATGTAGAGAACTATCCCGCAGTTGCAAATCTGTATGAACATCAATTCGTAGAATATCCGTTACAGTTTAGGACATATTATGGTACATATCCTGAAACAGGATCACGTCCTGCTACAAGCAATTATATAGCCAAAGACTATAAACTTGAATGGTTATGGACGAGTGGCAGTGCATACAGGGATGAAACGGATTATTTAAAAACTAACGGCGAATGGGTTAGTGTTTATACGCAAGGTTCAGGACGTTCCAGAGCCGATAGCAATTTTGAATCATTCGTAGCAGAAATGTTTATATTAGACCATATCGAGAAAAAAGGCTATCCCGCATATTTCAGTTGGGCTCATAGTGAAAATTGGTCAGGACGTAAATATCAGTGCCAAATCAGTAAAATGGGGACAAACTCACGATTTGCGGATTTAGCAACGGCAATATACAACGCTTTAAAATAACTAACAGGAGGATGGTATCATGTTTAAAAAGGACAGGGAAGATAATTTGTGGTTGACAAGGGGTGACACGCTTTATCTGGACGTAAAGAACTTGAAGTACAAGGATGAAGAAGGACGTACACAGGATTATCAGTTTGAGGACGGAGATAACGTGTATTTCCGTTTGAAGATCAACACAGAAACAGTTATTGAAAAGGCTTTCGTAGTTGATGTTGAAGAAAACAAGGCAACCTTAGAGTTATTCCCGTCAGATACCGAAAACTTGGGTAATAACATGGTTTACCGCTATGAGGTTGAAGTTGTTACGGCTGATGATAAGCATTTTACCATTAAAGAGAATAAGCAGTTTACTATCGGTACGGAATTGGAGGTGCATGACTAATGGCTGAAAATTACGGAACTCTTGAAGGCACTTTAGATGAACATGGTGTGTTATCGGGTGAAATGAGTGATCGTGCCACTTTAGAAGGTGAGATACAGTTTGGTAGTGGCGGTGGTGGTGTTCTTGACGTATTCCAGAATGGTCAGAGCGTTGTTCAGGGCAGATACGCCTATGTAACAGTTCCTACGTTTTTAAGAGAATTACGCAGTGATGATTACCATAACACTGTTACTTCTCTTGAAATGCAGATTTGGAACGGCAAGGCTGACCCTTCTGATATTCCTACGGCATTATCACAGTTAGATAATGATGCTAACTATGTTCAGGATGCCGATTATGTGCATACCGACAATAACTTTACGGATGAAGATAAAGCTGCTATTGGCGGGATTCCTGAAAACATCACAGATTTGTCAGATGTAGCGGTTGACAATATCCAGAATGGTCAGGTCTTGAAGTGGGACGCTACACAGGAAAAATTTGTGAACGCTAATGAAAGTGGCGGTGGTAGCGGTGACGTTGCTGACGTTAAGGTAAACGGAACATCTGTAGTTGACCCTGTTACCAAAGAAGCAAATATTGATCTTACCGGGTATGCTGAAACATCTGACATACCTACTGACCTTGCTGACTTATCAGATGATGCTACGCATAGGCTTGTAACTGATACAGAAAAATCAACTTGGGATAACAAAGCTGACGTAAGCGATATTCCTACGGTCAATAATAATACAATCACTATTCAGAAGAACGGACAGAATGTAGATAGCTTTACGCTGAATCAGGATAGTAATAAGGCTATCAATATTGCCGTTCCGACAAAGACAAGTGACTTACAGAATGATAATTCATTTATCACTAACACGGTCAATAACCTTGCTAACTACTATCTGAAAACAGATACCTATACACAGACCGAGGTTAATAACCTCATAAGTGCAGCGGTTAATGGCAGGTTTGAGAAAGTAACAGTTCTTCCTGCAAGTGGTGAACCTAACGTTATCTATCTTGTGCCTAAAACAACGGCACTTACGAATAATGTCTATGATGAATATATCTGGCAGGATAACGCTTGGGAGCTTTTAGGCAGTACAGAAATCGACCTGTCTAACTATGTAACCACTACAGACTTGGCTACGGCTTTGGCTGACTATGTAACATCATCTACCTTTAACACTACGATTGCTAACTACTACACTAAAACTGAGGTTGGCAATCTGTTAGATGGTAAGGTTGACAAGGTTAGCGGTAAAGGTCTTTCAACCTACGATTATGACGCTACGGCAAAAGGGATCGTAGATAACGTTACTACGAATCTTGCGGGCAAGGTTGATAAAGTCAACGGCAAGGGACTTTCTACTAACGATTACGATAACACGGCTAAAGGCATAGTGGATGGCGTAACCGCTGCCCTTGCCGATAAGGTAGATAAGGAAACAGGTAAAGGCTTATCGACAAATGACTACACCACGGCTGAAAAGAACAAAGTAGCCACAATAGACAATAAAGCCGACAAGGTAGCAGGTGCCACCAACGGTAACCTTGCAGGCTTGAACGGTTCGGGCAATCCCACGGATAGTGGCATATCGGGTGACATGACAACCACCTCTGCCACAGGCAATCCCATATCAATCGCAGACCTAAAATCTGCCCAAATCGCACTAAATCCCGTGATTACCTTTGAGCCGATACAGGCGGGAAGTGGGACACCATCACCGAGCAATGTAAGGGCAATAAGTGGCTACGATAAAATTGAGGTTTTGTCGTGTGGCGTTAATGTGTGGGATGAAGAAACTGTTGGTGGATGGTTAAATGCAGATGGTTCAATCAGTTCAAGTACACAAGGTTTTGTAAATAAAAATCCTATAAGGGTGATTCCAAACGCCACATACTATTTTTATAGTGGTGCGGATTATTCAAAAATATTCTTTTGTGTTTATAACAAGGCAGGAGAAGCTGTTATTGCAAGGCAAAAATTAAGTTCAGGAAGAACGTATACAATGCCATCTAACGGCTATATTTTGTATTTTATGCAAGCCGATTTAGGTACAACATATCAGAATAATATTTCCATCAATTACCCGTCAACAGAAACAAGTTACATAGCATCCCATAAAACCACAGATTTATCCGAATCTTTGGGACAGACGATGTATGGTGGTACTTATGATGTTAGGACGGGGAAGTTTACTGTTACAATGGGGATAGTAGATTTTGCTGATTTAACAAGTTGGTACAGAGTAAATGACCATATGTTTTCGGCAAATTGTAATGACAAAAAATCTGGTATTGGTAACATGGTTTGTTCTTGTTTTAAGTATGACGCAGACAAGGGATTTACGGTAGGAGAAGGTAAAATATCAGATTCACGCGGTGCATCATATCCTAAAGTAATTTTTATCCACCCTGTAGATGCTTATTCAACAGCAGATGCGGCAAAAACAGCATTAACAGGGCAAAAAATAGTTTATACGTTAGCCACACCCTTTACTATTCAACTCACACCCCATGAAATCGCACTTTCACAGGGTTACAATTACGTTTCTACTAACGGCACTTCAATCAGCCTTGCTTACCACAACGGCGAAGTCGCTAGTCTGGGGGATGTGGAACAGTTGGCAGAAACGGTGAATGAGTTGGGGGATAAGGTAAGTGCAAATGATGCGGGTACACAGGTTAATTTAATGACATATAATACTTCAACCAATAAGTATGTATGCTCGTCTGACGGATATATTAGTCTGTCTA
>Ga0310691_10000778_pt1 | contig 55022 bp, 56 predicted proteins | sample 176DNAGHGlowgp2_FD_203887 | JGI IMG/M metagenome (GOLD analysis project Ga0310691, IMG submission 203887) | Sheep rumen microbial communities from Palmerston North, Manawatu-Wanganui, New Zealand - 1766 DNA GHGlow gp2 (v2) (version 2) | ecosystem: Host-associated > Mammals > Digestive system >... | reverse complement strand
TGTTCTTCGTTTTTTGACACTCTTTCTTCAAGTTGGGAAAATCGTGTATCTATTCGTTCCTGCATTGCTACAAGTTGGTGATTAATCGAATACCCTCGAAGAAGATAGTCACGAAGGACACTGGTAGCCCAAATACGAAATTGAGTGGCATTACGACTATTCACTCTATATCCAACAGAAAGGATCAAATCCAAATTGTAATAATCAACCTTATATCTTTTCCCATCTGCAGCAGTTGTTTCCATTTTGGAAACAACTTGTTCGCGGACCAATTCTCCTGTTCCAAAAATATTTTTCATGTGCTTAGAGATAGCAGATTTTTGTACGCCAAACAAATCAGCTATCTGTTGCTGGCTTAACCAAATAGTATTTTTATCAAGTTTTACCTCAAGCGCCACATCTTCTTCTGGCTGATAAAGCACTATCTGAGACATTTCGGAAGAATTCTGTAATGTACTGTTATTTCCCATAATTTATAAAAAAAAGCAGATGGCGAACGTCTTTCGCCATCTGCCATAAGCTATCCGCCAACGTCATTTAAAACGGAGGTGCTGTCGGAGTCGGAGCCTCATCTTCCTTAGGCTTACCCGCCATCATTCCTTCCAAGTTGACCACCACGACCTCTGTCGAATAGCGAGTCACTCCTGCCGAATCCACCCAACTTCTTGTCGACAGCTTGCCCTCAATGAAGACTTTGTTGCCGCACTTGATGTACTGTTCAGCGAATTTTGCACTGTGTCCCCACGCCACAACCTTGTGCCACTCTGTCTGTGGCTGCACTACCGTGCCGTCTGGCGCTGTAAATCCTCTCTCTGTTGTCGCAACCGGAAATGTAGCCACAACCTTACCCTGATCCAAATACTTTACCTCTGGATCTTTACCTACGTTACCTACCAAAAAAACCTTGTTCATTTTGGATTACTTTTTTGACTGTTATTTTTTAATAATTTTTTAATACGGTGCAAATATACAATATTTTCTAATATTACTTATCTTTGCGAAGAAATTTCTTTTGTTAAACTAAATTTTTTATTTTGGACGTTTCGATATTGCTTGATAGTGCTGCTGATTCCGTTCCTTTGCCGGAATGGTGTGCGTATGTTTTGGCTGCCTTATTTTGGCTGCTCGGTTCTATAGCTGTCTTCGTATTCTCATATTGCGAATACTTTCTGTTCTCACTGTCGGACTCCGACAAAGACAAAATTTTGAATAATGATTCGGCCGGCTACTCTGGATTGAAGAGTCTGCTGATCGACGAAAAGAAATCGCTGTCCGCAATTGTGCTTGGATATTGGTGTTCAATCGCAGTGTTGATCACTGTCGCTATTATATATATTAAATATGTGACAAGCATCGCCGGATTCGCCAACAATGCCGACTCCAGTTGCCAGGGTCCGGTGCTTACAGTGCTGATGCTTTTCGCCACGTTTGTATGGATTCTTTTATTTGCCGACGTGTTGCCTCACAAAATCAGCAAACAAGACAGAGTGGCTTGTCTCTACTATATGTCGAAACCGGTGAGAATCGCATCTTTCATGCTTTATCCATTCTCTTCTCTGCTAAAGCATACAGAGTTTATCGCTTGCAGACTGGAGGTGAAACGTCAAAAAAACATATCGCTCGATGAGTTGTCTGAGACGCTGCACTCCGACTCCATAAAAGATAAAGAGGAAAAAGATATTCTGGAGAGCATCGTCACTTTCGGAAGCGTTTCGGTGGGTGAAATTCTCCGTCCAAGAGTAGACGTAGTGGCTGTGAACTACAGCGACAAATATACGGATGTGCTTAAAGTGATCCGCGACAACGAGTATTCACGAATGCCTGTATACGACGGCTCTGTGGATAATGTGAAGGGAATTCTGTATGTAAAGGATTTTCTGAACTATCTCGACCGTGGCGACGACTTCAATTGGCAACATCTTATCCGTGCCCCGTTCTTTGTGCCGGAATCAAAAAAGATCGACGACCTGCTGCGTGAGTTCCAGGTGAAGCGAATGCACATGGCGATCGTAGTGGATGAGTTTGGCGGCACATCTGGAATAGTCACAATGGAGGATATCCTGGAGGTGATTTTCGGCGACATCAGCGACGAGCATGACGTCGAGCAGAAGCTCTACACGGAGCTCGACAAACGCAACTATCTCCTTGAAGGCAAGATGCCTCTGTCGGATTTCTATAAGATCGAGAAGATCGACGCGAGTGTGTTTGAGGCTCTCGACGTGGATGCAGACACCGTGGCAGGACTGATATTGTCGCTGAAGGGAGACATTCCGTCGCTCGGAGATGAGATAATCCATGAAGGATACATCTTCAAGATCGTGTCGGTGGATAAAAGAAGAATTAAAAAGATCAAATTACGTTTGCCAGATGAAAAGAAGTAGACTACTGGTGATTTCAATAATGACGGTCATCATCACCGTCATCTCAAGCGGATGCTCCAACGACGTGCCCCGTCCGCGCGGCTATTTTCGCATCGAATTGCCGGAGAAAAACTATGTCAAGTTCGACAACGACTCTTTCCCATACTTGTTCGACTATGCCAACGTAGCCACCATAGAGAGAAAGGCGACAAAAGATGAGCCATATTGGGTGGATGTCGTATATCCTCGCCTCAACGCAAGAATCTATTGCAGCTACAAACATGTGGACGGCAATTTCAGAGAGGTGAATGAAGATGCCCGCTCCTTCGTCTACAAGCATACAATCAAGGCAGACGACATCACAGAGCAGCCCTATGTCGATGATTCGGCTAAAGTGTATGCCCTACTCTACGAGCTAAAAGGCAACACAGCCTCAGCCATACAGTTTGTGGCGACCGACAGCGTGAAGCATTTCTTCCGTGGAGCTCTCTATTTCAACAACACTCCCAACCAGGATTCTGTGGCACCTGTGCGTGAATATATACGTGAGGACATCATCAGATTGCTGGAGAGTCTGAGGTGGAGATGACATTGCGGCTGGCTTTTGGCTTTAAGCTTTTTGCTTTTTTTACTATATTTGTAAATTCTAAGTGGATAACGCTTATGAAAACAAGACAAGAATACATACAAATATTGACGGAACACATTGCCGAACTTGCCGAAAGATTTGGAGTTCGGTCTCTAATCCTATTCGGATCCGTTGCCAGAGACGAGCATCATGAGGGAAGTGATGTAGATGTGTTTGTGGATATGCCACCCAAATTTTTTCTAGCATGTGCTGCTGCGGATTATCTAGAAGAGATACTTGGATGCAAGGTAGATCTTGTGAGAAACAACAAAAACATAAGCGATTTCTTTCGTAAACAAGTAATGTCAAATGGAATTCAAATCTTCCCAAGATCGAATTTCTCATGGCTATTTTGAAATTGATGTGGAATATATTGATGACATAATTAAGAATGACTTGGATCCACTATTGACTGCAATAGAAGATCTTATCAAGATTGTAACTATCGTTTAAGTAAAGACTCTTTTCATACTCGATATGGATATCAAAAACATATATAAATACCTTCTTGCGATTGTAGCGGTGGTGGCAATCGCATTCTGCGTCTTTTCCGACAATTTTTTCTTCAGATTAGACTTGACACAGGAGAAGCGCTACAGCATCTCTGACAACACTAAAAATATGTTGAGGAATGCCGACGGTGATATTTCCGTCGTCGTATATCTTGATGGAGATCTGAATGCAGGATTCCTTCGTCTGCGTAAGGCAACAAAGGAGATGCTGGACGAGTTTAATGTCTACGCTGGAGGCGGATTCTCATATAAGTTTGTCAATCCATCGGCAGCGGATAACGCCAAAGCTCGCGACAAAAAGTATGAGGAATTGGAAAAACGTGGTTTGCGACGCATTCCCGTCTACGATAAGGATGCGGAAGGAAACCCGACAATGAAGGTAGTCTTTCCATGGGCAGAGATTTCATACAAGGAGACCAGCGGAAAGAAAGTCACACGACCAGTCTGCCTGTTGAAGAATGTGCAGGGCAAGAGCGGAGAGGAGAATCTGAACCTTTCCGAGCAGAGTTTGGAATATGAGCTTACGAATGTCCTCCGTCTGCTTGTAGACAAAAGAGACACACGTGTCGCATTCCTGGAGGGGCACGGAGAATGGCCAGAGCAATACGTCTACGATTTCACAAAGACACTGAGCGAATACTACAGCATCGATTTCGGAGCGATCAACAACCGTACAGATGAACTTGATGCATACGCGGCAGTGATAGTTGCCGGTCCGACGTCGGCACTTCCAGAAAAAGACAAATATGTGCTCGACCAATATATAATGAATGGAGGAAAAGTGTTGTGGCTTGTCGACGCAGTGAAGATCTCATTAGACAGTCTGAGCAAAGAGTCGCAAACGATCGGCATAGTCAATTCCGTCAACTTGGACGACCAGCTATTCCGCTACGGAGTGCGCATCAATCCTGTTTTGCTTCAGGATGTGCAATGCTCGATGATACCAGTGAACATGGCAAGGGAGGGCGACGCGCCAGATTTCAAACCAGCCCCATGGTATTATTCGCCATTGTTGATCACCAATCCCTACCATACGATTTCCAAAAACGTCACACCCGTGAAGACCGAGTTTGTGAGTTCAATGGATTTTGTCGGCGACACGACAAAAATAGAGAAGACGCCATTGCTTCTGACATCGTCGAGCACACATGTGCAGACAATTCCGTCGATTGTAAGCATGGATATCATCAACGTGGAGAAGACAGGATACTATTTCAACATCCGCAATATGATGACCGCCGCGCTTCTTGAGGGACAATTCACATCAATCTTCAAAAACCGCATGGTGCCGGAGGGAATACAAGCGACAACGGCGAAGAAAGATTCCAGTGTGCCTACCAAGATGATTGTTGTGGCAGACGCGGATGTCATACGCAATGACGTGCAGGGGTACGGAGCCAACGCACAAGTGTTGCCGCTGGGCTACGACCAGTATATGAACCAGCAGTTTGGAAACAGCGATTTCCTTCTAAACAGCGTCAATTATCTTACAGATGACGACGGATGGATGCAATTGCGAAATCGAGAAGTGAAACTCCGTCTGCTCAACAAAGCATCGTCGATCGGAGCACGTCAATTCTGGCAGATACTCAACGTATTGCTCCCAGTGCTATTGCTCGGCATCTTCGCCGCAATCTATCTATTCCTCAGAAAGAAAAAATACACCCACTAAGCACCGTAGGTGCGGCATACCATAGCATAGGGTGTGAACCATATGACTACAATACGCAATCCCAGCACCGTAGGTGCGACATACCATAGCATAGGGTGTGAACCCTATGACTACAATACGCAATCCCAGCACCGTAGGTGCGACACATCCCAGCATAGGGTGTGAACCCTATGACTACAATACGCAATCCCAGCGCCGTAGGTGCGGCATACCATAGCATAGGGCGTAAACCCTATGACTACAATACGCAATCCCAGCGCCGTAGGTGCGGCATACCATAGCATAGGGCGTAAACCCTATGACTACAATACGCAATCCCAGCGCCGTAGGTGCGGCATACCATAGCATAGGGTGTGAACCCTATGCCATCATTATTCATTATTCATTATTCATTATTCATTTTTAATTTTTAATTTAATTCATCATTCCCCTCCGTCATCCACGGAATCACATAAAATCCATCGAATTATGCATTGCGAATTATGAATTATAATTTTGTTTTGGTAATTTTGCAAAAATTTTTAAACGATGGTAAGAGTTGGAATCATAGGTGGTGCAGGATACACCGCAGGTGAGTTGCTAAGAATCCTAGTAAACCACCCACAAGTAGAAATCAAATTTGTCAACAGCACAAGTAATGCTGGCAACTATTTATACGATGTTCACGAAGGTTTGTTCGGTGAGACAGACATTAAATTCACTGACGAACTGCCGTTTGATTCGATCGACGCAATGTTTATTTGCTCAGGTCACGGCGACAGCAAGAAATTCTTGGAGAGCCACGACGTGCCAGCAAACGTAAAGATCATCGACCTATCACAAGACTACAGAGACGAGAGCAACGGTTTCGTTTATGGTCTGCCAGAGGTCAACAGAGAGAGAATCAAGAAAGCCACTAAACTTGCCAACCCAGGTTGTTTCGCAACAGCCATCCAGATTGGTCTTCTTCCACTTGCCGCAGCAGGTCTGTTGAAGAACGAAATCCACACTAACGGAATCACAGGTTCAACAGGAGCAGGTGTAAAGCCAGGTGCGACATCTCATTTCAGCTGGAGAAACAACAACATTTCCATCTACAAGGCGTTCACACACCAGCATCTTATCGAGATCGGCATGACAATTAGAAACCTTCAGCCATCATTCGACAAGGACATCAACTTCCTTCCTGTACGTGGCGACTTCTCACGTGGAATCTACGTAAGCCAGTACACAGAGTGTGATCTTGACGAAGAGGCAGCGATCAAGCTATACAAAGATTTCTACAAAGATTCAGCGTTCACATTTGTGATGGACAAGAATCCAGATTTGAAACAAGTGGTGAATACCAACAAGGGCATCGTTCACGTTGAGAAGCATGGCAACAAACTACTTATCATCTCTATGATCGACAATCTGTTGAAGGGAGCGTCTGGTCAGGCAGTCCAGAATTTCAACCTCATGTTCGGCCTTGACGAGAAGATGGGCTTGAATCTGAAATCAGTGGCATTCTAAGATAGCTTATAGCCAACAGCCATGTGCCAACGTAAATTATAAAAGAACAATAATTCATACATATAATAATGAATCTATTTGACGTATATCCACTCTTCGATGTCAACATCGTAAAGGGAAAAGGATGCAAGGTATGGGATGACAAAGGTCAGGAGTATCTTGATCTGTATGGCGGACACGCAGTTATCTCTGTAGGTCACGCGCATCCTGAATATGTATCAGCGATCAGCAACCAGGTAGCGACACTTGGTTTCTATTCCAACTCAGTGATCAATAAGCTTCAGCAGGAATTGGCAGCAAAGCTTGGAAAGGCTTGCGGCTACGACGACTATTCACTATTCTTGATCAACTCAGGAGCTGAGGCAAACGAGAACGCATTGAAACTTGCGTCGTTCACTAACGGCAGAACACGTATCTTGACTTTGGAGAAGGCTTTCCACGGCCGTACCTCACTTGCTGTCGAGGCAACCAACAATCCAAAGATCATCGCACCTATCAACGCAAACAATCACGTCACATACCTTCCAATCAATGATTTGGAGGCTTGGGAGAAGGAGATTTCCAAAGGCGACGTGTGTGCTGTGATGCTTGAGTGCATTCAGGGAGTAGGCGGCATACGTATGGTGACAAAAGAATTTTTGAGCGGATTGCGTGAGCTTTGCGACAAATATGAGACAGTGCTTATCTGCGACGAAATACAGTGTGGTTACGGACGTAGCGGTAAGTTCTTCGCCCACCAGCACCTTGGCGTCAAACCAGATATGATCACAGTGGCAAAAGGTATCGCAAATGGATTCCCTATGGCTGGAGTGTTGATCTCACCTAAGTTCAAGGCCGTATACGGTCAGCTTGGCACAACATTCGGTGGAAATCATCTTGGTTGTGCGGCAGCGATCAGCGTGCTCAACATCATGGAGAAAGAAAACTTGATAGCCAATGCGGCAGAGGTAGGCGACTATCTGATGCAGCAGTTGAAAGCCATCTCGTCTCCGCTTATCGCAGATGTACGAGGCAGAGGATTGATGATTGGAATCGAGTTGACGGTGCCATACAAAGAGATCCGTACAAAACTAGTGTTCGAGCAGCACGTGTTCACAGGATGCAGCGGCACACATGTATTGCGTCTTCTTCCACCTTTGTGCCTGACTAAAGCAGACGCAGACGAGTTCATCAAACGCTTCAAAGCAGTGTTAAACTAAGAGAAAAACATAAGAACATATATGGCAAAAGAATTGACCCCACGTGCAGAGAACTACTCACAGTGGTACAATGATTTGGTAGTAAAAGCAGACCTCGCAGAGCAGTCGCCAGTAAGAGGATGTATGGTAATCAAACCTTATGGTTACGCCATTTGGGAGAAGATGCAGGCTGAACTTGACAGACGTTTCAAGGAGACAGGCCACGTCAATGCATATTTTCCTCTGCTAATCCCTAAGTCTTTCCTCTCAAGAGAGGCAGAGCACGTAGAAGGATTCGCTAAAGAGTGCGCAGTGGTAACACACTACCGTCTGAAAACAAATGAGACTGGAGACGGCGTTGTTGTCGACCCAGAGGCTAAACTAGAGGAGGAACTAATCGTCCGCCCTACTTCAGAGACTATCATCTGGAACACATATAAGGGATGGATCCACAGCTACCGTGATCTTCCTATCCTTTGCAACCAGTGGGCAAACGTGATGCGCTGGGAGATGCGTACACGTCCATTCTTGCGTACAGCTGAGTTCTTGTGGCAGGAGGGACACACAGCCCACGAGACACGTGAAGAGGCAGAAGAAGAGGCACAGAAGATGCTTCACGTCTACGGAGACTTCGCTGAAAACGTGATGGCAGTGCCAGTGATCAAGGGTGTGAAGAGTGAGACAGAGCGTTTCGCAGGAGCAGTCGACACATATACAATCGAGGCTTTGATGCAGGATGGAAAGGCCCTTCAGAGCGGCACATCACACTTCTTGGGTCAGAACTTCGCAAAAGCATTCGACGCACAGTTCCAGAACAGAGAGGGAGGAATGGACTACGTTTGGGCTACATCTTGGGGAGTTTCCACTCGTTTGATGGGAGCTTTGATCATGACACACTCAGACGACAACGGACTTGTGCTTCCTCCAAAATTGGCTCCAATCCAGGTGGTTATCGTCCCAATCTTCAAGGGAGACGACCAGAAAAATGCCATCGCAGAAAAGTTGGATCCAATCATTAAGGAGTTGAAGTCGAAAGGCATCTCCGTCAAATATGACGATGATTCACAGAAGCGTCCAGGATTCAAGTTTGCAGAATACGAGTTGAAAGGAATTCCAGTAAGACTTTGTATGGGAGCAAGAGACTTGGAGAACGGCACTATCGAAGTGGCTCGCCGAGACAACTTGACAAAGGAGAGCATCAACCTTTCAGATACAGTGTCATACGTAGAGAAGCTTCTTGTTGACATTCAGGCTAATATGTTGAAAAAAGCTCTTGATTTCCGCAACGCAAGCATCAAGAGCGTCGACACATACGAGGAGTTCAAGACAGAGATCGAGAAAGGTGGATTTATTCTTGCTCACTGGGACGGAACAGCTGAGACAGAGGCTCTTATCAAGGAAGAGACAAAGGCAACTATCCGCTGCGTGCCATTCGACTCTTACATCGCCGGCGACAAAGAGCCAGGCAAATGTATGGTGACTGGCAAACCAAGCAAGTGCAGAGTATTGTTTGCAAGATCATATTAATGCGATGCGTAATACGTAACGCATAATTCATAATTAGGCCATACAGAAATGTGTGGCCTTTTTTATTCAAAATTGGCATTTTAGCAGTTTATGACCGATAAATAGTTCATTGTACTTGAGGATTCCAAAGGGCGGAACGCCCTTTCTCCCCCCTCTAGTGCGAGCCGAAGGCGAGCACTTATAATTTACAAAAAACGCATTTTTACCGCTCGCCCTCTGGGCTCGCGGATGAGAGTGAGTTAGGGCGTTCCGCCCTTAACAATCCTCATTTCTTAATGCTGAATAGTCCAACTTAAATCAACAATTTAATTTCACATACCTCATTTCCAATTTATAATTAATTTTTGTTACTTTTGTAACGTTTGCATTGAATGATGATTTTCATCCTTTTAATGCCTGGAAAAATCAAAGTAAACTACAAGTTATAATTATTTATGAAGAAAATTTATTTATCACTTTTATGCGGTCTGTTGCTTGGAACATCATGTAATCGCACCGCTGACAAAGGAAACACAGCGTCGACTTCAGACAAACCTTCCATTACCGACAACTCTCCTATTGCGAAAGACACATCTTGGAAATCTCTGTCACTTCGTGAAAAGATCGGACAGACAATGATGGTGGTCGCCTTAACCGAAGACCATAAAGCAGCTGGAAACGGATCAATCAAAGGATTTTTGGAAAAATATCCCGTCGGCAGTTTGTTTATTGCGGACTGGTATTTGAAAGAGAAATACGCTCCAAAAGATCCATTGGCAGTGTTGCCTGAGATTTTGAAGGAGTACAACGAATATTCGAAAGTGCCGATGCTTGTGTGTGAGGATTTCGAAAGAGGTATCGGTGAGACCTACTCTAAATACACGCATCTTCCTGTAGGAATGTCGCTTGGAGCTGCGGCGGACACTGCCCTAGCCTACGATTCTGAACAGGCTATCGCTATGGAGGCTCGTGAGATGGGATTCAACTGGCTTCTTCACCCAGTGTCTGACCTTAATATGAATCCTCTTCAGGAATTGGTGGTTGAACGTTCTGTTTCCGACGACGTGGACAAAGCTCTTCCAATTCTGAAAAGCCAGATCAATGGTCTTCACTCTAAAAAAATCATCTCCACTGTCAAGCATTTCCCTGGCGACGGTGTGACAATGCGAAACCAGCATATCGTGACTACAGCCAACTCATTGTCGAAAGATGAGTGGATGAACTCTTTCGGAAAGCTATTCAAAGGTTTGATCGACGGAGGAGCTGCCTCTATCATGGTCGGCCACATTCAGTTGCCAGCATTCCAAACTCAGAAGATCAACGGTCAGTTGCCACCTGCCACTCTTTCAAAGGAGCTAATGGTGGATATGCTTAAAAAACAGTTCAACTATAAGGGTGTGATCATCACAGACGCACTAAATATGGGTGGATGCGCAGGCTACTACAAGAATGAGCTTGAAGTGTCGGTACAGTGTTTTGCAGCTGGTGCGGATGTCGTTTTGTGGCCATCATTGGCATATATGGATACCGTCGAGGCAAGAATCCTTCGTGGTGAAATTTCGATGGAGCGTTTGGACGACGCTGTAGAACGCGTTTGGGCAATGCGTGAACGCTTCGGCTACAACAAGAAAGAGAATCATGAGATCGCCACTCCAATGACTGATGCAGACAAAGCATTTGTGAAAAAGACAGGAGCAGCAGTTGCAGACAAAGCCATCACAGTGGTTGAGAACAGCGACAGTCTTCTTCCAATCAAGGCAGAAAACGGCAAACGAATCGCACTTATCGAGATTGGAGAGCAGATGACGGTGGAGAAATTCGCAGTCACAAAGAGAGAGTTGGAGAGCCGTGGATTCAGCGTGGATATTCTTGAGAACCCACACTTCTACGCTTGGGGATACAGAATCGACTCGTTGAACAACTACGATAAGATACTTGTTTGCTTCGAGAACCGTTATTTCCACCCACTTGGCACATGCTTGTTGAAAAACAAGGAGTCGTTCGGAGTATGGACAGCCAACATGTTGGATCCAAAGAAGAAAATCGCAATCTCGTATGCAAACCCTTATTCATTGGAGATCTACGAGGGAATCGTCCCTACTAAGATCAATGCCTACAGCATCGACACATTCACACAGAAAGCAGTTGTAAAGGTGTTGACAGGAGAACTTGAGGCTACAGCAACGTCTCCTGTGAAATTGAACAATCCGATGTTGAAATAACATCTGTTTGAAAATTCTATAAAGAGGGTGTATCAAAATGATATGCCCTCTTTTTGGCTCCAACGGTGCAAAACCCTCCGCCATAGGGTTTCATTCCTATGAGAGACATGATCATGCCTACACCCCACGCGCCAACGGTGCAAAACATTCCAACATAGGGTTTCAACCCTATGAGAGAGATCCACGATCACGCCGCCCCCCAATGCACCAACGGTGCCTGATCAACTAAGAGGGGAACCAAAACTTTTAGTTTTGATCCCCCTCTCTTTTTATTAATGCCTAATGCCATATAATTCGGCATTAGCATTATTCATAATTATGAATTTCTTACAACTGTGCGTCAGGCAACTCAAAGATAGACGAAGCTGTCTTGCCTGGATCACCAGTTTCAAAACCTCTCTTCAACCAACGTGAACGCTGTGCTGATGTTCCGTGGTTGAACGTTTCTGGCTGAGTGCGTCCGTATGCCTGCTGCTGCAGATAGTCGTCACCAATCTTTGATGCGGCATTCAAACCTTCCTCTATATCTCCGACTTCCATCGAATTGTATTTGGCATTGTCGTGGTGAGCCCAAACACCTGCGAAGAAATCAGCCTGAAGTTCAAGACGGATATTCAACTTGTTGCTCTCCACCTGCGACATTCTAGCCTGCTGCTGCGACACCTTCTGCAACGTGCCAAGAAGATACTGCACATGATGACCCACCTCATGGGCGATAACATATGCCTTTGCGAAATCTCCCTTTGCACCATAATTGTTTTCCAACTGATCAAAGAAATTAAGGTCGATATACACAGCCTGGTCGCCGGAACAATAGAAAGGTCCTGATTCTGATGTCGCGTTTCCACATGCTGATGACACAGCACCACGGAACACCACCATCTTTGGGGCTTTATATGTCATACCAGAATTTTTAAAAATCTCTGTCCACACATCCTCAGTACCTGCAAGGATCTGCGCTGCGAACTGATATTTCTCTTCATCCTCTTTTGTCGGAGTGTAGCCACTACCTGTCTCAACCTTTGGCTGGCTTGAATATGAGTTCCAACCTGCTGATAGTCCAGACACCACACTTCCTGTCTGCATGTACGTGAAAATACCTACGATTGCAGCAACCAAAAGGCTTCCTCCTCCTGCAACTGCCTTTCCACTTACTCCACGTCTGTCATCCACATTGCTGGATGTTCTTCTTCCTGTTAGCTTCATTTATTTTAAGTTTAAGTTTATATACTGAGACGCAAAATTACGTTTTTTTTGATTTTTTACATTATTTATCGGAATCATTTCTTGTATTTGTTTTAGTACGAGGATTTTTGTGTGGGAAACGCCTCAACGGAGAAAACAAATAATGAGAAAATACGGTCGGACACTCTATATATTATTTAACTCCAAACTCTTTGTCGATCTTAAGCAACGGAGCTATGAAAAACGGTGGAATCGTACAGATGCATACCCACACGAAGAAGTTTGTATATCCCAACGTCTCCTGCATATATCCAGCAATCATTCCAGGAATCATCATTCCGAGCGCCATCAAACCTGTGCAGATAGCATAATGTGTAGTTGAATATTTTCCTTGCGATATATAGACAAGATAGAGAGTGAACGCTGTGAATCCGAATCCGTAGCCAAACTGCTCAATCGCCACCATGGTATAGATAGTCGGAAGAAATGCGGTCTGTGTGGAACTCAAAAATATATAGACCACATTAGGGATATTCATAAACAGCAGCATCGGGAACATCATCTTTTTCAATCCATATCTCGACACTGCGATTCCGCCAAGCACCCCTCCTGTCATCAGCGCGATCACTCCGACCAGACCGTAGATATTGCCGACATCTGTCAGCGACAATCCTAGTCCGCCATTCTCATATGTGTCCTTCAAAAAGAGCTGCGCGATCTTTCCAAGCTGAGCCTCACCAAGACGGTATGTGAAGATGAAAAGAAGAGCGAGAATAAGTTCCCTACCCGTGAATTTTGCAAAAAACGATTTGAAATTATTCTTGAGCGACGCTACGATTCCATCTAATCCGAGAGTATTCTGTGCGTCGGTTCCATTCTGAGACGTACGACCGTACGTCTCTACAGACAACATTTCATCATCAGACGTACGACCGATTTCCAAACGTTTTTTATCATTCGGCAAAAACGCAAAATGATAAACGGACAAAAAGAGAAACGCGATTGCCATTATATAGAAGACGGTGCTCCAGGCGCTAGCATGCGCAGGAATAACATCCATTCCGTCGACGGTATTCTGTTCAAACAGCTGCCCCGCCAACACCAGACATCCCCACTGACATAGCACCGTGCTGATTCGATAGAATGTGTTACGTATTCCGACGAAGAACGACTGCTGGTTGGTGTCGAGGGCAAGGATATACAATCCGTCGGCAGCTATATCATGAGTGGCAGAGGCAAACGCGCAGAGCCAGAAAAATGCCAACGACGCATTGAGCCAGAAGTCACACGGAGCTGTGAACGCCACTCCTCCAAGAGCAATAGCGACAATAAACTGCATCACCACCACCCACATCTTCTTGCTTCCGAACAGGTCGAGAATCGGACTCCAAAACGGTTTGATAACCCACGGCAAATACATCCAAGAGGTGTAGAGAGCCACGTCTGTATTGCTCAGACCCATTTCTGAAAGGAAAAGCATCGCAAGAGTGTTCACTGCAAAATATGGAGCACCCTCCGCCATATATAATGTGGGGATCCAAGCCCACGGAGTCGTTTGTCTTTTATCCATAATTATATTAGAATCAATAAATACAAAATTAATGCAGAAAAGTAATATTTGCAAAAAATGTTTGCTGGTTTTCCAAGCGTCTAATTATTATATACGACGTCGGTTCTGTTTGATTCATTTTTATTGCGGGCAGGTTAAAAAAACGGCTCTAGATCTACCAAGCTCTGTGATTGTTGTTCTTCACCTGTTATTAGTTGCCTTAATAGACAGTCGGCACTCAGGCATTGTCGGGAAAAACATAAAAAAAGACTTGTAAACATTCCGTCTACAAGTCTACATTTTTTCTTGTTGTCCTACTAGGACTCGAACCTAGTCAAACGGTACCAAAAACCGGTGTGCTACCATTACACCATAGGACAATCACAACTCGATAGCCTTTAGGCTCTCATTTGCGGGTGCAAAGGTAAGGCGATTTATCTATTTATCCAAACAAAACTCGATTTTTTTCTTCCATATTTGATAAAATCCGAGTTATCAACAAGTTATGAACAATTCAAACCATAAATCCAAGGCATTTTTGTATTTTTATTCGCAATGATTTTAGAAATGAATAAACAAACATTTTTTTATTTTTTTCAAATCATTTTTCATATCAATGCTCATAATAATAAGTTATGATTTTAGTACGAAACTTTTCATTTTTTTTTACCTTAAATCACTTTTTTATTCCCAACTTTGCGAATGTAAAACAATCGAAAAATGGAAGACTTAATCGGAGAACTTCACATAATGAAAGTATACCCAGAGACTATCGTGGATGGTCCAGGGTTTCGCTATTCAATCTATCTATCTGGATGCAGACACCATTGCCCAGGTTGTCAGAATCCAAATAGCTGGAATCCGCTAAACGGACTTCCATTGAGACGTAGCATGGTGGACGAAATGGTTGAGTCTATCAACGAGAATCCTATTCTTGACGGTGTCACTTTTTCAGGTGGCGACCCTTTCTTCAACCCTAAGGATTTTGGGTACATTTTAAAAAGAATCAAGAAGGAGACGGGCAAAAACATCTGGGTATATACTGGCTACAAATTCGAGGAACTACTTGAGATTGAAGAAGTTATTCCGTTGCTGAACTATATCGACGTGATTGTCGACGGAAGATTCGACCAGTCTAAGTTCGATCCACGTCTCGACTGGAGAGGCAGTAGCAACCAAAGGCTTGTGAAGGTGCAGGAAGAGCTCCGTAAGTTCCGCAAGGAAAAAAAAGAGGCGGAGAAAGCCAGCAAAAAAGAAGCCTGCTGATTTAAGGACAAAACAAAGAATAAAAGATATAGAAATTTTAATTGGTTAAGTGTTTGAGGACCGTACGTTTTGACAACGAGCGGCCCTTTTTTTATTCCATGAAGCATGAGGAAAACTGTCGGGAAAGCTTGTCTCATATACAAATTCACATTGCCAGCAAGAGATCATTTTTTCACTCTCTGAAGGTTGAGAAAATGGTTCATCCAAGCAATCGCATCAGACAGACTTAAATGGCGCGATACAACTTTGCAACAAGTGTTTATTTTTATACAAAAAAGTGAAAAATTATTTAATTGCGAGTTTCCTGCCAAATCATTACCTTTGTGAAAAAAGAAATCACAATGATAGATCCAATAGCAATAATAAAAAAATACTACGACGAGAACAGCGAGCTATATCACATTCTCGTCACCCATTCAAAAGAGGTCACAGAAAAGGCATTGAAGATTGTCGACGCGCATCCTGAACTTGGAGCCGACCGTCAGTTTGTGGAGGAAGGAGCGATGCTTCACGACATTGGAATCTTCAAGACTTCAGCATCAGGAATCTGTTGCGACGGTGACAAGCCATACATCTGCCACGGCTATCTTGGCAGCGAACTGCTCCAAGCGGAAGGTCTGCCACGCCATGCATTGGTGGCTGAGCGTCACACAGGCACTGGATTATCGTTGAAGCAGATTATTGAGCAGAATCTTCCTGTTCCACACCGAGACATGCGTCCCGTCAGCATAGAAGAACAAATCATCTGTTTCGCCGACAAGTTTTTCAGCAAAACACACTTGGGTGAGGAAAGAGATTTTGAACAAGCCAGACGCAAGCTGGAAAAATTCGGCGAAGAATCGCTTAATCAGTTTGACAAATGGGGAAAGATGTTTTTATAGTTGTTGGCGGTAGCCAAAAATTCTCGTTCATCGCTAAATAAAAGAAAATGGTAAAAGAGATAATGCACGACCCGTTGTTTCTCTCACAGAAATCAGAGCCTGCAACGGAAGAAGACAGACAAGTGGTAGTTGACCTGCTCGACACACTGCGTGCCCACCTTGACGGATGCGTGGGGATGGCAGCAAACATGATTGGTGTCTTGAAAAATATAATTGTGGTATGCGTGGGTGATAAACAAGAAGCTTTCATCAACCCTGTAATCACATTGAAATTGAAACCTTATCCTGCAGAAGAGGGATGTTTGTCATTGCCTGGTGTAAAAAAGACAATTCGATACAATGAAATAGAGTTGGAATATTTAGACATTAATTTCAAACCACAAAGGAAGAAATTCAGAGGCTTTACAGCCCAGATTATCCAGCATGAAATCGACCACTGCAACGGGATACTGATATAATTCATAATGCATAATTGTCGGAGAAAGCCAGCGTCGTGAAAAAAATTTAGAAAAATAACAAATAAGCATTTTATGAAAGCTAAAATCACCATAATATTTCTATTATCGCTCCTTCCGCTGCTATCTTCAGCTTATGAAAAAAGGTTGGCTGACTATCCTATACCAAGAAATATCAAAGGTTGTATTAAACTGCTCGACAAAACCATGTCAGCCGACGAAAAAGAGTTGGTTAGGACATTGCCAGAAGACAGCATATGCAAGCATGAAAAATTCCGTAATAAGGATGCGGATTTTTATGAAACATGGCTAATGACAGATAGCACATCCCCGCTAGAGAAATATTTCGTCAAAAAGGAAATCTACAAATATTACCAGATGTATGAGACAATTCTGGTATCTTATCACCGTTATCTAAACCATCAAAAAATCAACTTGAAGGAACAAAAAGAAAAGTATGCAGAAAGACGGGAAGCAGCCACACAACAACAAAACGACATATTTGCAAAATATAATAAAAAAGAGGTTTATAAGAGTGACACGATAGACTGCGTCTATATTCCTATGGATTTAGATGACTGTTGCGTGCAATTGGATCAATTGTTGAGTGAGGAGGACAAGGAATTCATCAAAAATCTTCCTGATAAAAAAGAGACAATAAAGTTACACATGAGTTTAGGCATGTGGATAAGAAACAATTGGGGATTATGGGGAGGCTCCCGTCTCCAAAAATATTTATTTGACATATCTGATCACCCAGACGGAATGTCAAGCATAATTTTAGAGCACTACTACGATTGGCTGAACAAAAAATAATTCATAATGCATAATTGTTGGGACATGCAACACATCTGGTGATTCAACCTCTTGTAGAGACGCACGGTCGTGCGTCTCATGATTATCTCATTGTTTAGATTGCACCCACAATTACGAATTACGCATAAAGCATTACGAATTAAATTCAATTTCCCCTCTTCGCCTTATGACCAAGTTTTTTCAGGCACTCCACAGCAGCGTCACGCTTGTCGCCCTGAAGAAGGATTTCCTCCTCACGGTATGAACCACCTGTCGCCAGTTTTTTCTTCAACACGTCAGCAATCTGATGCACCGTCTCCAAATCACAAGTGAAACCAGAGATGATAGTGGCAGTCTTCCCTCCTCTACCCTTCTTTTCAAAACTGACGATCAAATTCTGAGAATCCACCTTCTCCTCCTCCTTTTCCTCTACAACCGGTTCTGCATCTCCCTGTGGCAATGTGCCTTTAAGCGCTGATAGCGAATCTTTCCAATCCATATAATTAATTTATGTATTTCGTTTCTGTCTTTCGAAAACAAAAATACACGTTTTGAAGAAAAACTAAAATTTCAAACCGCTTCTTTTATTTTAGAAACATTAAAATTCATAAGACTTCATTTATGTTAAAAACATTTTAATACAAATCACGCAAAAAGAAAAATAAAATCTTAAATTTGCGAAATTGGTATACTGGAACATATTATGAAGATTATTTGTGTAGGTTGGAACTATGGTTCCCACAATGCAGAATTATATAAAGAGGAGAAGAAAGAGCCCGTGCTTTTTCTGAAGCCGGAGACATCTCTTCTACGAGAGAACAAACCGTTCTATCTGCCAGATTTTTCACAGCAGGTAGAGCATGAGGCAGAACTGGTGGTGAGGATCGGCAAGATGGGAAAGAACATCGGCGTCAAATTTGCAGAGCGTTATATCGATGCCATCACTATCGGAGTCGACTTTACGGCTCGAGACCTTCAGGCAGCGGCTAAAAAAGCAGGAGCCCCATGGGATATCAGCAAAGGGTTTGACAATTCCGCTCCAATAGGAGAATTCATTGACAAAAGTGAATTTGCAGATTTGCAAAACATAAATTTTAGTCTAAGCAAGAATGGTAAAATAGTCCAGTCTGGCAACAGCGGGGAGATGATCACGTCGATAGCTGAGATAGTTTCGTTAGCGAGCAAATATTTCACCTTGAAGACGGGAGATTTGATTTTCACAGGCACACCAAGCGGAGTGGGCAAAGTGGAGATCGGAGACGAGATCAAAGGATTCATCGAAGGCAAAGAGTTGCTTAATTTCAGTGTCAAATAACAAGATTGAAGATTATGAAGTTTTTAAGAAAAATATACACATGTACGTTCGCGATAACACTGGCTTCCATGAGTGTTGCCAGTGCTCAAGACCTGCGTACGTACACCGACAAATCAGTATTGTCGAGCGGAAAGACAGTGAAGATCAGAGTGCAGGAGGAAGGTCTCTACTCATTCACATACAACGAGTTGCGTGAAATGGGATTCTCCAATCCTAAAAATGTGCACCTACGCGGATACGGAGGTGAATTGCTTAACGAAGATTTCACAGAAAGCAATCGATACGTCGACGACTTGGCAGACCAGCCTGTCGTGGATTTAGGAGATAAAATCGCATTCTACCTAAGAGGCGTTGTAGGGTTGACAAAAATAAACGCATCCGCGACAAACAATATCGGCATAACAGAAAACTACACGTCTGATTATTCCTACTATTTTCTTCATGAGGAGAATACTGAGGCAAAAAGAATCGAGTTGGCCGAGGCATTGGCAGAAGACAGCATAAAAGAAACAACATACACAGCCATCAAATGGCAAAAATTTGATGACATCAACGTCGCCAAAACCGGCAGAAACTGGTATGGAAACAAATTCAGCAACGGAGATAGCAAGACCTTCACATTCTCCTTCACCAATATGATAAGTGGAGAAACAGGGAAAATATACAGTAATGTGATGTCTGCATCGTCATCGGCAGGAGAATTCAATCTCAAAACAGATCTGACAGACAAATCCGTCACATTTGACAAAGCGGCAAAATATGATTTTGGATTTGAGAAAATAATGGAAGCAGATGTAACCCAACCGTCTTCCAATTATATTTCAGCCACCTATAATTACAAGACATCATCAACAACAGGTGCCGGATACATCGACTATATAATTGCCGCCGCAAAATGTAATTTGAGAGGCAATGTCGGATACCAAATGATTCCAGTAAGTCCTTCTAATACAGAAGCAAGCATCACATACGCTGCCTTGAATTCGAATTCAAACATACAAATTTGGGATGTTACAGAAACCGATGATATCAAAAGAGTACCAACAAAATTAAGCGAAGACAGTCTGATATTCACAGTCAAGACACGCTCAACTGTCGGCAGATATATCATGGTCAACTGGGGAGGAGCCTTTCCGACTCCAGAAATTGTAGGAGATGTGAACAACCAGAACCTACACGCATTGAAGGATATCGAGTACGTAGTGGTTTCGAATCCAGAATTCATCGACCAGGCGAACGAAATAGCAGATTTTCATAAAACAGAAGATGGAATGAGTGTTGCTGTAGTCACTGCAGAACAAGTGTTCAATGAATTCTCAAGCGGAACACCAGACCCTACAGCCATCAGAGCTTTCATGAAAATGCTATGGGACAGAGCCTCAAAGTCGGAATATGGAGTTTACCCACAATATTTGTTGTTGATGGGAGACGGCACCTATGACAATAGAGGAAGACTAAAGATGAACGACTACAACAAGATGGTGACATACCAATCCGTCAAATCATTGAACGAGACATCTAGTTTTTCATGCGACGACTATTTCGGCTACCTTGAAGACGGAACTACAGGCTACAACAATTTGTATACAAACAAAAATATAAACATTGGAGTAGGCAGATTCCCTGTCTCAAAAGCAGAACAAGCAGAAAATCTAGTCAACAAAGTAAAACAATACTATGCATTAGGGGCTGGCGATTGGAGAACAAAAGTTTTAGCTTTAGCAGACGACAACGATGAACAGACATCATCATCAGGATATCACTCATTTTTAAGCCATCAAGAAGAAGCGATAAATGCACTTGAGACAACAGAATCAAGAATGAACGTAACTCGTTTCTATTGGGACAACTTTAATTGTGACATGAGCGGAGGATCCCGCAGATATCCGGAAGTCACAGCAGCTATAACAAAAAAATTCACTGAAGGTTCATTAATTTTCAACTATTTAGGTCATAGTTCATACAATGCAATCAGTGCCGAACATTCATATTCAATATCACAAGTACAATCGATATACAACAAAATATATCCAGTGTGGTTTGCAGGAAGCTGTAATCTGTCCCAGTACGACGACTTCAAATCCAGTTTCGGAGAGGAAATAATGCTCAATCCTAACGGAGGAGCTATTGCGTCTATTGGTGCTGTGCGAACAGCCTATGCATCACCAAATCTATCATTGGACAAAGATTTTCTGCGACAAGCATTTAATCCAGAAAACGAATACCGCCTAGGCAAAATATACAGAGCTGCCAAAACGGCAAGAGGACAAGACTCCAACAAAATGGTATATATATTGTTGGGAGACCCAGGATTAAAACTAAAAGTTCCTGAGCTAAATATTGTTGTCGACTCTATTGTCACTTTGAACTCAGACGGTTCTATCGTCAAGACGGACACACTTAAAGCACTGTCAAAAGTGAAGATTTACTGCCACGTCGAAGATGAGACCGGCAATCCGATGAACCAATTCAACGGAATAGTAAATGCCACACTCAAAGACAAAGAGATGAAAGCATTCACCAAAGGAAACAAGAACGGCATTACCCCATTCACCTACTACGATCGCCAGAGCACATTGTATTCCGGATCATCAATTGTGACCAATGGAGCTTTTGAGCTGCAAATTATCATTCCTAAAGATATCAACTACAATGTAGACAAAGGAAGACTGTCAATGTATGCATACGACGAGCATAATGGTTGGGATGCGATGGGAGCGGACGAGAATCTGCTAATCGGAAGCAGTGCTTCTGATGTTGCGACAGACAATGTAGGACCAAATATCGGATTGGCAACCAATGGAGAGAAATACAAAGATGGATACAAAGTCAATCCAAGCCCTATGATTTTTGTCGACTTGTCTGATAATAGTGGAATAAATGCAACAGGAAGCAGTATCGGACACAATATAACATTGACTATTGATGACAACACGAAAAACGTCATCTCTCTAAATTCCTACTTCAAATACAATACAGCAAGTTGTACGGAGGGAAGAGTTGAATACCACATAGACAATGCATTGAGCGAAGGATGGCACACAATCAAAGTCAAGGCTTGGGATTTGCAAAGCAACTCATCTGAATCTACAATTCAAATCTACGTAACAGAAAGTTTGGCTCCTGAGATTGAAACGCTGACAGTCTATCCTAACCCAGCCAAGGATAACTTCACTGCTTACATAAAGACAAACAGGCCAGACGAAGTTCAGACGGTAGAGTGTTCTTTGAGTGATTTCTCTGGCAGAGAAATATTAAAGAAAGAGTTGAAAGACAAACCGACAGACGGATCTTGGAAAATCGAATGGGATTTGAATGAAAATAACAAAGTCGCTCCAGGACTATACTTCTTGCATGTTCTGGTAGCAACAGAGAAATCTGATTTTGCAGAAAAAACAGAAAAAGTCATAGTCGTTTCGCAATAAACAGTTTTTTTATACGTTAAATAGGCAGGTAGAATAAAAACATTCTTCCTGCCTATTTTTTGTTATGGATAAACTATTTAGACTGATACCAACTTGCATGCTAGCCTCTACATTGGCTTCATTAAACGAAGTCTGTGCACAAAATCTACGATCATACACAGACAACTCCGTTTTGTCGAATGGAAAAACCGTAAAGATCCGAGTACAGGAAGAAGGCATCTACTCCTTCACTTACAAAGAATTGCGTGACATGGGATTTTCCAACCCTAAGAATGTGCACCTACGCGGATATGGAGGCGAATTGCTTAACGAAGATTTCACAGATAGCAACCATTACGTCGACGACTTGGCAGACCAGCCGGTTGTTGACCTAGGAGACAAAATAGCATTCTACCTAAGAGGAGTTGTAGGATTGACAAAAACAAACATACCAACCACCAACAATATCGGAATAACCGAAAACTATGCTTCCGTCTATTCATACTATTTTCTACATGAGGAAAACACTGAGGCAAAGAGAATTGAGTTTGCAGATGAGTTAACGGAAAATGACACAAAAGAGACGACGTACACAGCCATCAGATATCAGAAATTTGACGATGTGAACATCGGCAAAACAGGAAGGACCTGGTATGGAAGCAAGTTCAACAATGGCGATAGCAAAAAATTCTCTTTTAAATTCAACAACCTGATTAACAATGATACAGCATGGATACACAGCAAGATAATGTCGTCTTCTACTAAACCTGGATTTTTCCACATTTCAACAAATTTGACAGACATAACAAAAAAAATCGATCCACTGGACCCTGAAAAAGACAAAAAAGTTTTTGGAAAAGAAACAACAATTGACGCCAATATCCGCCATCATTCCACAGACGAAATATCAATCACCTACAAATACGACACAGATGCAATCACAGGAGCTGGATACATCGACTATATAATAGCCGCCGCTAAATGCAGTCTGAAAAGCAACGTCGATTACCAAATTATTCCTGTAAGTCCATCCTATACAGAGACAAGCATCACGTATGCGGCATCAAATTCTAATCCAAACATACAAGTGTGGGACGTGTCGGAGATCGGAGAAATCAAAAGGGTGCCAACAAGAATGAGCAAAGACAGCCTGATATTCACGGTAAAAACAAGAATATCAGTAGGCAGATATATCATGGTAAATTGGAGAGGGAAGTTCATGGCTCCAGAAATTGTCGGGAATGTTGAGAAACAGAATTTACATTCACTTAAAGACATAGAATATGTCGTTGTCACTAATTCTGAGTTCATCAACCAAGCCAAGGAAATAGCCGATTTTCATAAGCAAGAGGATGGAATGAACGTTGCGGTTGTCACTTCCGACCAAGTGTACAATGAATTTTCAAGTGGGACACCAGACCCCACAGCAATCAGAGCATTCATGAAAATGCTTTGGGACAGAGCTGCAAAATCAGAATACGGTCTTTACCCGCAATATCTATTGTTAATAGGAGACGGGACATATGACAACAGAGGAATATATAAAATATCAGATTATAATAAAATAGTGACATACCAATCTGTCCAATCATTAAGCGAGTCTGACAGCTATTCATGTGACGACTATTTTGGATATGTAGAAGACAACACATTTGGCTACGACAGACTTTACACGAACAAACGAATAAACATCGGTGTTGGCAGGTTCCCAGTTTCGAAAGCGGAACAAGCAGAAGACCTTGTCAATAAAGTAAAACAATACTACACATCGAGTCAAGGAGAATGGAGGAGTAAAATCATTGCTCTTGCTGATGACAACGACGAAAAAGATTCAGAGTCACAATACTACTCTTTTTTTGATCAACAAGAAGAGGCAATACGTACATTAAAATTCGTAGAACCAAGGATGAATATATCACGTATATATTGGGATAATTTCACCTGTGATATGAGCGGAGGTTCTCGCCGATACCCAGAGGTGAGTTCTGCCATAACAAAAAAAATTTCAGAAGGAGCACTGATTTTCAACTATCTCGGACATGGCTCATATAACGCAATCAGTTCCGAACATTCATACTCCATCACACAAGTGCACAATATATACAATAAGATATATCCAGTATGGTTTGCAGGAAGCTGCAACGTATCTCAATATGATGGTTTCAGCCCTAGTTTCGGTGAGGAAATAATGCTCAATCCGCAAGGTGGAGCCATCGCGTCTATCGGAGCAGTACGTACGGCATACTCCGGTCAAAACCTATCACTGGACAAGAATTTTCTTAGACAACTGTTTAATCCAGAGAACGAATACCGTTTAGGGAAAATATACAGAGCCGCCAAAACAGCAAACGGACCTGATTCCAACAAAATGGTTTATATCCTACTGGGAGATCCCGGGATAAAACTAAAAGTGCCGGAACTTAATCTGGTAGTCGATTCAATAATAACTTTGAAGAGAAATGGCACCGTCTCCAAGGCAGACACTCTAAAAGCTCTATCCAAAGAAAAAATCTATTGCCATGTAGAAGACGAGACAGGCAACACTTTGACCCAGTTCAACGGAATTGTGAACGCTACGCTCAAAGACAAAGAGAGGCAAATGAAGACAAAAGCAAATAAAAAGTTAACATTTCAAGAGAAACAACCCAATGGCAAAATTATAGATGTCACTAGACAAATTAACCCGTATACATACTACGACCACACGAACATTCTTTACTCCGGATCAACCATAGTGAAAAACGGAAAATTTGAGATTCAAATGATCATACCAAAAGACATCAACTATAAAGTAGGCAATGGAAGGCTATCAATGTATGCTTACGATGAAAATAACGGTTGGGATGCCATGGGTTCAAACGACAAATTACGAATCGGAGGCAGTGCACCAGATGTAGAGCCAGACGATATCGGACCCAATGTCGTATTGACGACAAACGGGAATAAATACAAAGATGGATATAATGTCAATCCCAACCCGATGGTATATGTGGAGTTATCAGATGTGGGCGGAATAAATGTCACCGGCAGCAGCGTTGGGCATAACATAACTCTGACCATTGATGACGACACAAAAAATGTCATTAATCTAAATTCCTACTTCAAATACAATTTTGAAAGTTGTACAGAAGGAAAAGTGGAATATCACATGGAAAAGACATTGAGCGAAGGAAAGCACACCATCAAAATCAAGGCATGGGATTTGCAAAACAACTCATCCGAATCTACTATTCAGATCTACGTGACAGAAAATTTGGCACCTGAGATTGAGATTCTAACCGTCTACCCTAACCCTGCCAAGGATTATTTCACTTCTTTTATAAAGGCCAACAGACCAGACGAAGTACAAACTGTAGTGTGTTCGTTGATTGATTTGTCAGGCAGAGAAATTCTAAGGAAAGAGTTGAAAGACAAGCCAACCGACGGATCTTGGAAAATCGAATGGAATCTGAACGAAAAAGGCAAAGTTTCATCCGGATTATACTTTTTATGTGCGAGAATAGCCACAGAAAAATCTAATTTTGCAGAAAAAGCAGAAAAAATAATGGTAATTGCACAATAAATAGTAATATTGCACGTTAAATGTGTAGAAAAAGCTAAAATAGAATAGATAGATGAAAAGAATAAAAGTAAGTTTGGTAGGAACAGCAATGATGCTATCCGTATTGAGTGTAAACGCAGAAAGCAAAGGCGATTACTTCAACCCATTACAGACTGCAATACCTTCTTTGAGTATTGCCCCTGACGCAAGAGGCGGCGGTATGGGAGATGTGGGAGCCGCGACATCTGCCGACATTTTTTCTCAATATTGGAACCCTTCGAAATACGCGACCATGGAAGAAAAAGGAGGTGTTGCTGTATCATACACTCCTTGGCTGAGAGATATTGTGAACGACATCAATTTAGCATACTTGTCTGGATTCTATAAATTGGACGACAAGCAGGCGATATCAGCTTCATTGAGATATTTTTCATATGGAGAAATCAACCTGACAGACATGCCTGGTCCCTCAGGAGAAGTGATTTCACAAGGTACAGCCAATCCATATGAAATGGCTATCGACGCCGCATATTCCCGTGCACTTAGCCAGTATTGGAACGCCGCTGTAACGTTAAGATTCATTTTATCCGATTTGATGAACGGTGTGATTGACGAGCAGACCTACTCCGCAGCAAAATCTGTCGCTGCCGATGTTTCCGCATTCTACAGCCGTCCGTTTGACTTGTCAGACAAGAGAGTCGCAAAATTGAATATTGGTACGAATATCTCAAACATCGGTGCAAAGCCTACGTATGACGACGGAGCGACATACCAGTATCTTCCGACAAACTGGAGATTGGGTATCAACTACGAATTTCCAATCGACGCCTACAACAAATTTTCTGTGTCGTTTGACATCAACAAACTTCTAGTGCCAACCACACCTCTTGAAAGTGACTACATAGACGAGGACGCCAACTACACTAAAGAGGAATACGAAAAGGCAAGAAAGGAATATGAAGAAGCATTGCAAGAGTACCGTGATCATGGCACAATCAAAGGAATGTTCAAATCTTTCGGTGATTCAGGTGGTTTCGGAGAGGAGATGAAAGAAATCAACTGGAGCTTGGGTGGAGAATACTCATACAGAGATATGTTCATGGCTCGTTTCGGATATTTCCACGAGAATGAGGAAAAAGGAAACAGAAAGTATTTTTCAGCCGGAGTTGGATTCAGAATGAAGGTGTTTGAAATCAATGCAGCATACTTGTTTGCTGCTGGTTCAAATGCACACTGTCCGCTTGACAACACATTGCGTTTCTCTCTTGGATTCAATTTCGCCGGAATGAAGAAAATGGTTGATAATTCAGTGGAAGAATAACGACTTTCAACTAAATATTGGTTTGTAGAGACGCATCATCCCTGCGTCTCTACATTTTTTACATAACAAACAATTATGGATATTTGTCAACACGACCAGCGGAATCCACTGATGAATCTCCATAAAACGAGTTTTTGCCCTAAAAAATTTCAAGCTTTGCATTTTTTCTACTAATTTTGCGAAGCTAAAAAGAAAAAACGATGATAAACAGAATCCTTCTTCGAATCAAAGTAATTCAGATACTTTTTTCGTACTACAAAAGCAACAGTAAAGATGTCAACGACGCCAAAAATGAGTTGACTCTCTCTCTCGACAAAACATACGAGCTTTACATGCTATTGCTTAGACTTGCTGTCGAAGTGTCTGACTATGCTAAAACAAGAAAAGAGTCTATCGCAAAAAGATGCCAAATGGCCGGTGACGCCAACTTTGACAGTGGAGAGAAAGTCCCTGCCGATTTCTTGGCTGAAAACAAAGTGGCACAACAGCTTGCTGAAAACGTGACTCTGAACAAATTCCTGGAGGAGAACAAATTATCATGGAACAAGCATCCTGAAATCATCAATTCACTATATGCTGAGGCTCTGACTTCCCAGGCTTATGAGACAGCCGAGGCAAGCGAACGCGATTACGACTGCGACCGCCGTTTCCTACGCGGATTCTACAAAAGCGTCGTGACTTCAAACAAGATGCTGACTGAAGAGTTGGAAGGAATGTCTATTTATTGGAACGATGACACCGAGACTGTCATCAGCTTCATCATGAAGACTATCGCACGCTACGAGGAGACAACACCTAACGACTACGAGTTGATGCCTAAGTTCAGCGACCCTACTGATGAAACATTCGCTCTTACTCTACTTACAAAGGTCATCTACAACCAGGCTGAGTATGACGAGCTAATCATGACCCACATCAAAAACTGGGACAAGGAGCGCATCGCATTCATGGACAAGATCATCCTTCAAACTGCGATTGCTGAGCTTTTCGCATTCCCTCATATTCCAATCGTAGTCACTATGAACGAGTATGTGGAGCTTTCCAAATACTACAGCACTCCAAGAAGTTCAACATTCATCAACGGTGTGCTTGACGCTATCGTGAAAGATCTTAAAGAACAAAACAAATTGACAAAAGTTGCGGTGATAACACCAAAAACAAGATAATCTAAAAAATTCAAAACATGAATCTATTATCAATTCTACTACAGGCTCAGCCAGGCATGGGCTCAATGTTACCAATGATTTTAATATTCGGTGCATTCTTCATCTACATGATCTGGAGCCAGAAAAAACAGGAGAAAAAAATCCGTCAATACCGTGCCAACCTAAAGGCAGGCGACACTGTGATTCTACAGACTGGTATCTACGGCAAAATCAAAAGTATAGAGGCTGACGGTGTGACAATCCGCATCGAAATCGCACCTAACGTTGTCGTTAATGTAAACGTAAACTACGTTTATCCTACAAACGAAGTTCAGTCAAGTGCTACTCCAACTGACGCTTCTAACTATTCTAAGTAATTCCTCATTTAGAGTGTAGTGAAAGACGAATTTCTAAATTTTATAGAAAAACAAATCAAAAAGGCCAGGGAATTTGTGATGAGCAAAGACCTTTGGGTCTTTTTGTTTTTTTTGACTATATCTGCTACCCTCTGGCTGATGCAGGCCTCGTCGGAAAAAGGTGAGTCTACTATCCAAATTCCGATACAATATGAAGAGATACCTGAAGGTTTCTGCAAAAGCGAACAGTTATGCCCCGCACTCGAAGTGACGGTGACAGACCAATGGCAAACGTTGTTCAAATACCACGCTAAGATGGCTTTTGCTTTTCTGGGCTATGGATTCGACACAATCAAGATTGGAAGAGAAAAGCTTCAGGAGGGTAAAAACCTTATTCAGGCAAAAAGTTTCGAAGCAAAACTGAAAGAGCAACTTAATGCCAATACAAAAATCGAAAGTTATTCTCCAGACACAATCAAAGTGTCTATATTCAAAATAGAAAAGAAGACGGTGCCCGTTAAACTGGTCGGCAATATACGTCTTCGCCCGCAGTATATCCAAATCGGTGATGTGACAATATCTCCAGACAAAGTGGATATTTTCGGAACAAAAGAGACTTTGGACAAGATTGATTCTCTGGAGACATTGCCTGCCGACTCTCTTTTCGGCGACATATTCGAAAACACAACTAAGATTGTTCCGTTGAGAAAGAGTGACAATATCTCATTCAATGAGTCTCAGGTCTCTGTAGAGATTAAAGCGGAGCAAGTCACAGAAAAGATAATCGACGTGGTCGGCATCAACAAAAAGAACGTACCCGCCAATCTGACATTGAAGACATTCCCAGCTTCCGTTGGTGTGAAATGTAAGGTCGGTGTCAGCAATTGGGACAAGATAACACCTTCGTCGTTCACACTCGTTGTGGACTACAACAAGATCAACAGCAAAAGCAAAAAAATCAACGTGGAGGTTGCCAACAGTGCCGAAGGCGTATTCGGAATATCTTTGCATCCAGACCAGGTTGAGTTTATAATCGAAACAAAAACTGAGCAATAATGTTGAGACTTGGAATCACAGGCGGTATCGGATCCGGCAAAAGTGTCGTCAGCAAAACACTTTCCGTATTAGGTGTCCCAGTTTATGACTGCGACTCCAGAGCCAAATGGCTACAGGAGCATGACGCGGATGTGAGACGAAAGATAATGGATCTGCTTGGAGACGACGTTTATGAAGGGCAACGTCTCAACAGGAAAAAGATGGCAGCAAAGATTTTTTCTGACGCCGCTTTGCTGACTGAGGTTGAAGGAATCGTGCATCCAGCTGTGAAGAATGATTTCAACAAATGGTGCATGGATCAAAAAAAAGACATTGTAGCTTTGGAGAGTGCAATACTCTACGAATGCGGTCTGAACGACAACTGCGTCGACAAAGTATGCCTCGTCTACGCTCCTATTGAGACCAGAATTGAAAGAGTCGCTAAACGCGATTCTGCAAATATCGAAGAAATCCGCCAACGTATGGCCAACCAAACCAGCGATGACGAAAAAATAAATAAAGCAGACTTTGTAGTAAAGAACTACTCCAACAACAGCGTAATAAGCCAAGTGTTGGAATTGATGGTTAAAGCGAGAGAAGAATGGAAATGAAAGAAAGTCTACTCAATAATATCGAGTATCCCTCGGATTTGAAGAAACTTAAGGTGGAACAACTACCTCAGGTTTGTGAAGAGTTGCGCGCGTTCATTATAGATGAGTTGTCGCACAACCCCGGACACTTCGCATCCAGTCTTGGCACGATAGAGATCACCGTCGCTCTGCATTATGTGTTCGACATGCCGTCAGACAACATCGTTTGGGATGTGGGTCACCAGGCTTACGGACATAAGATTCTTACAGGAAGACGCAAAGTGTTCAACACAAACCGTAAGTTTGGCGGAATCAGCGGTTTCCCAAACCCTAAAGAGAGTGAATACGACTCATTCATAGCAGGTCATGCGTCCAACTCCATTTCCGCATCTTTGGGAATGGCTGTGGCGTCTAAACTTGAACACAAAGACAACCACACCGTAGCCATCATCGGAGACGGTGCGATGACAGGCGGACTTGCTTTTGAAGGATTGAACAACGCATCCATATGCGACAATAATCTGCTTATCATCCTCAACGACAACCACATGGCAATTGACCCAGCAGTGGGAGGAGTGAGCGATTATCTGCTAAAACTGACTTCTTCACCACGATACAACCGTATCCGTGAAGGATTATACAACCGTGCTGTTAATGCCGGCATCATCGGCGACGACAAGAAAGGCAAATTCACACGTCTTACAAATTCCGTCAAATCACTGTTGAGCAGCCAGCAAAACATGTTTGAAGGATTGAATATCAGATATTTCGGTCCATCAGACGGCCATAATGTCGTGGAATTAGTATCCCTTTTGGAAGACTTGAAACGCATCAAGGGGCCAAAGCTCCTTCACCTGATCACCAAGAAAGGCAAAGGATTCAAACCAGCCGAAGAGGCGGCAACAGAGTGGCACGCACCGGGCAAGTTTGACGTTGAGACGGGAGAAAAGATCAAGGTCATCCAGACAGATCAACCACCTTTGTTCCAAGACGTGTTTGGCCACACATTGCTTGAATTAGCACGTGAAAACGAGAAAATCGTAGGCGTGACACCAGCCATGCCAACCGGTTGCTCGATGACATATATGATGCATGAGATGCCAAACCGAGCTTTCGACGTCGGCATCGCAGAGGGTCATGCCGTGACATTCTCCGCAGGTATGGCAAAAGCAGGTCTGATGCCGTTCTGCAACATCTACTCTTCTTTCATGCAAAGAGGTTACGACAATGTCATCCACGACGTGGCAATACAGAATCTTAACATGGTGATCTGTCTCGACCGTGCCGGATTAGTCGGTGCGGACGGTGCCACACACCACGGAGCGTTTGATTTAGCGGCATTCCGTGTAGTGCCAAATTTGACAATTGCGTCGCCAATCAACGAAAGCCAATTGCGCAAACTGATGTACACCGCCCAGCTGCCAGACAAAGGACCGTTCATGATACGTTATCCACGCGGCAAAGGAGAACAGAAAGACTGGCACTGTCCATTCGAAGAAATCCCCGTCGGAAAGGGAGAAATTCTTAATGATGGAGATGGAATAGCCGTGCTTACCGTCGGACCAATTGGCAACACCGTCGCCAAAGCTATAAAAGAGCTTAATGACGAGGGATTAAATCCAGCGCATTACAATATGATTTTCGTCAAGCCATTGGATGAGGATTTGTTGAGAGAAGTCGGAAAAAAATTCCGTCGCATCATCACCGTGGAAGACGGAGTGAAGAATGGAGGAATGGGTTCTGCCGTGACCGAATTCTTCAACGACGCAGATATTCCAGTAATTGTCAAACGACTCGGACTGCCGGACAAATTCGTGGAGCATGGCACTCCTGAGGAGTTGTACAAATTGTGTGGATTGGACAAAGACTCAATAAAGCAAGAAATTAAGAACCAATACAATAAGCTATGAATAGATTGAAAAGGATTTTAATTGCATTAGGATTCAGCTCTGCAGTAGCCGCAAATGCGGGTGAATTCACTTCACTGTCTGTCACTGAATTTGCAACAGCAATCAAAAACGACTCTGTTGTTGTGGTAGACGTTCGCACACCAGCGGAATACAAGTCTGGCTACATCAAAGGAGCTCAAAACATTGATATGAAAAGTGCTGATTTCCAGACAGAAGCAGCCAAACTGGACAAGAAGAAAAAAATCGCAGTTTACTGCCGCTCTGGAAAACGAAGCAAAATAGCAGCAAACGCATTAGCAGACATGGGCTATATGGTGATCGAGCTCAACTCTGGAATGCTGGGTTGGCAGAACGCATCAATGCCAGTTGAGAAATGATTGAGGATGGATGATTGAGGATGGATGATTGAGGATGGATGATTAAGGATTGATTAAACCGTCCATCATCAACCATCCATCCAAAATATGATTAGTATGGAGTACAAAAATAAAAGAGGGAATCTATCTAACTTGATGTCGGAAAATCAAAAGATTTCTGGCAACGTTCAGATTTTATCATATGATTTTGCTTGCCGTATTTCTCGCTTGTTTAAATATCTTACAGAAGATGCTGAATACAAGGAGTTTGTGATGGCCAAACAGGTATACAGAAGCGGTACATCAATAGGAGCAAATATTCGAGAAGCTAATCACGCTCAATCGAAAGCTGATTTTTTGAACAAAATGAATATCGCTCTAAAAGAAGCTGACGAAACAGACTATTGGTTAAACTTACTTCATGATAATGGATATCTTAATGATTCAAATTTTGAATCAATAAATCACGATTGCATACGAATTCTAAAATGTTTGTCTGCTATTGTAAAATCTGTGAAAACAAAACTAGGAAAATAAAAATGATTGACGATTGAGGATGGACGATTGAGGATGGATTAAACCATCAACCATCCACCATTAACCATTAACCATCACAACCTGATACCATAATTCTGCTTCAACGTCTCCATCACAAACACACTCTGAACCCTGCCGACATAATCTAACTCACCCACCTTGTAAAGGATAAACTCCTGATACTCTTTCATTCCACGCACATTCACCTTCATAAGGAAGTCGCAATCACCACTCACATTGTAGCATTCTGTCACTTCCTCCCAACTCGACACTATCTCACGAAACTCATCCGCCACCTCTCGGTTGATCTGCTTGAAACTGATATTACAATAGACTGCGAAACTTCTGTCTATTCGGTCAGCGTCGATAATCGCCGTATACATTTTGATATACCCCTCACGCTCCAAACGACGGTGACGCTCAAAAGTCGGCGTTGTGCTCAAGTGAATACGTGCAGCCAACTCCTTATTTGTAAGACGGCTGTTCTGTTGCAATTCTCGCAAAATTCGGATGTCTATGTCATCCAATGTTTGTATCTGTGCCATAATTTGGAATGTTATTCTTGATTCAACGACACAAAATTACAGATTATTCCAATAAAAGAGAATACAGCAGAAGAAAAAAGACGGACATCACTGCCCGTCTTTCCTAATTTATTTAATTCATATCTAAATATAATCAATAGTCGATATCGACTTTAATCACTTCATACCAAATCTCGCCATTGAAGATCACAGCCTTATACTGCACTCCACCAACAGTGTAGTAAGTATTGCCGTTGATGTCGATTCTCTCATAGCCGTCTGGAATACTCTCCACTATCGCTCCTACCGGAGGTGCCACCACTACATACTCACGTGATGGTGCCATGTATGAGTAGAATGTGCCATAATAATAATAGTACGACACTCCGTTAACCCAAACGACACGATACTCTGGAATCGACGACACACGGAATCCCGCGTGAGGACGGTGGATCACATACTTATTGTTGTGGTAACGGTAGAAAATACCGTCACGATAGTAGTAATCACCTGTATGATGCTTGATCACATGCGACTTTCTGGTAGCCTTCTTCATCGACACAGACGAACCATAATGAGGTTTCTTGTGATAGTTGGCTGCAGGAGCCACTTTATGCGGCTGAAGGTGTTTGCTTGGCGACGAAGTTGATACCGGTCCACGCTCAACACGGTTGGGAGCCTTTGGTGGAGCCACATGATTATTGTTGTGAGCAGGCTGAGCTGTAGGACGAGCCGAACGCTCAACACGCACTGACGATGTTGTGTTTCCTTTTGAAGGAGTGTTTGAAGACGACGGTGAAGCAGACACCGAAGTCGATGTGGCTGGGCGAGCGGAAGACTCTGATCCACCACGTGAACGCTGTGCGAAAGCGTCTGCCGAGCTGAATAGCAAACATGTTGCGATTGCAGCGAATATCAATTTAGTCTGTTTCATAATCTTTCGTTTTAGTTTTCTGATGCAAATGAAAATAAAAATATTAGATTATTCTACGGGCAAATCGTATTTTTGTGGTGAATTTTCACATTTATTAAATAAAATGCAGCCATTAGCGGAAAGAATGCGACCAAAGTCGCTGGAGGACTATGTTGGACAACAGCATCTCATCGGAGACGGTGCGGTGCTTCGTCGTATGATCGACTCTGGAAAGATCTCGTCATTCATTCTGTGGGGACCTCCTGGTGTCGGCAAAACAACTCTTGCAGGAATCATTGCCGAACAACTGCGTCTGCCTTTTTTCACCTTGAGTGCCATTTCTTCCGGAGTGAAGGATATACGTGAGGTATTGGAAAAGGCAAAACATTCACGCGGATTCGACACGCAAGCCCCTATCCTTTTCATCGACGAGATCCACCGCTTCTCCAAGTCGCAACAGGATTCATTATTGAGTGCTGTGGAGAGAGGCGTAGTCACATTGATCGGTGCGACGACGGAAAACCCTTCTTTCGAAGTGATCACCCCATTGCTTTCCCGCTGCCAGGTGTATGTGTTGAAACCACTTGAGAATGAGGATCTATTGCGTCTCGCTGAAAAAGCGATTTCCACGGATTATGAGTTGAAACAAAGAAATGTGGTGCTGAAGGAGACCAATGCCCTACTCCGCTTCTCAGGTGGCGACGCGAGAAAAATGCTCAATATCATCGACCTCGTCTGCAATGCGGAGCAGGATAAGGAGACGGTGGAACTGACTGACGATTTGATAACCATCCGTCTGCAACAGAACCCTAGCGCCTACGACAAGAATGGCGAACTTCATTATGATATTATCTCCGCATTCATAAAGAGTATCCGTGGTTCCGACCCCGACGCCGCCATCTATTGGCTCGGACGAATGGTGGCTGGAGGAGAAGATCCGAAGTTTATCGCCCGCCGACTTGTGATTTCTGCCGCCGAAGATATCGGTCTTGCCAACCCAAACGCGCTGTTGCTTGCCAATGCCGCATTCGACGCTATTCAGAAAATCGGATGGCCAGAGGGCAGAATCGTGTTGGCAGAAGCCACTATCTATCTTGCCACAAGTCCGAAAAGCAACTCCGCATACAAAGCGATTGGAGCGGCTCTTGATATGGTGCAGAAGACGGGAGATCTGCCAGTGCCGCTCAACATCCGTAATGCCCCTACCAAACTGATGGAGCAGATGGGATACGGAGCTGAATACCGTTATCCGCATGATTATCCTGGTCATTTCTACGCACAGCAGTATATGCCAGACGCCATCTCAGGTGTGCAGCTATGGAACGGAGGCGACAGCGCTGCCGAGGCAAAGATGCAGGAGCAGATGAAGAGGCTGTGGAGAGAATTTAAGAAATATTAATTAAAAATTTGACATGCGGAATTATAAATAAAAGCCGAAGGATTCTGAATTCACAGAGTCCTTCGGCAATTTCTTTATCATTTTTTCTTAAATGATTGAGGATTAGTCCATATTATTTCTCTGAATATAGATTCCAATCCTTCAACATCTGTTGTCTTCTTGCAGAAGCGAGGTAGTCTTTAATAAGATACATTGTCTCTTTATCCAACCTTGCCACTTCATATTTCATTTCATCATCAGAAGAGACAACTTTATACAACACATTATCAGTAATCATATAACGACTATCATCCACCATGACCGCCTGAGCATCACAAGGCAAAAGATCCACAACAAGTCCAACTGGTGGAGCAACAACTACATACTCAAGTCGGGATTTGTCGAAAACATAATAAGTGTCATAATAGTAGTAATAAGAGACACCTTCAAACTCGTAAACTTTACTAGAAGCTGGCAAAACCGGCACAGACAAACCACTGTTTGGTTTCTGAATTTCATACTTATTACCATTTTCTTTACTTGGGGAAAAGAAAATTCCATCACGATAATAAAAATCTCCTGCCTGACGAGAAACCAAAAGAGATTCTTTGGTAGCTTTCCTTTTGCTCACTTCAAAGCCAAAATTCGTGCATGACGAATTTAGAACATCATTTGTAGAAAAATAGACTGCAGTTGGTTTAGGAGTAGGTTTAGTGACACCAGGACTACGTTGTGGTGCTATCGACTTAATCGGTTCTCCAGACAAGCGGTAGCTCTCATAGCTTTGCATACAACAGCCTTTGGTTGACGAGCTTGAGTACGATATGTTACGTGACTTTGAACGTGAAAACGAGCTCTTACTCGCCGATCGAGAATAACCTTGCGTACGTCCACCTGATCCACTACCACCACGGGAACGTTGTGCAAACGCGTCTGCTGAGCAGAACAGCAACAATGTCGCAATAACGACAGAAATGAATTTAGAGTGTTTCATAAGCTTGTGATTTTTAGTCTAGTTTTCATTTCACAAAGGAAAAAATTATTTTGATTTTTTCATACAAAAAGCAATTTCTGATGATAATTTTAACATTTTTTAAACAAAAAAGAATGAATCTATCACAAAAACCGCAATTTCACTTAAAATCTAGATGATTAACATCTTCTGTTTCTAATCCTAATTTTAACGTGAGTCCGACGAATTTTAATCTGTGAATCATTTTCCACTTTCAGATTGAATTCTCACCTCTTTTTCTCATAAAAAAGACATAGCCCTTCTCTGTAACCATTGTGTCTCTGTGGTTTTATTAAATTTATGTGCTCGCCTACGGCTCGCACGTGGAAAGGGGTTAGGACGTTCCGTCCTTAACAATCCTCACTTATGACACTCCAACTATCTTTTTAATTTCGTCGAATTCACGTTAATTTTAAAATTTACAAAACAGGTATTTCGAACAATTCCGTCTTCATTTTACTCAAACTCATAATCCCTGCGATGCAATTTGCACCACTTTATGATCCTATCCTTGTCTGCCTGTGTAAAAGAGACATATCTGTTTCTTCCTACATTACGCACATACTTGTTGAACGCAAACGCATCCGGGAATCCCTTCAGTCGGTCCACAAGGAAAAAACTGATGAAATAGACAACGTCGTCATACTCAATATCACCGTTGTAGTCTTTATACACAAAATACTGGTTTTGATGGTTTATTATGAAATCCAAAACACAGTCGCAAAACCTTCGGTCTGGGAAACGTCCGCAGATGAGTGGCAGATATTGTCCGATAGCAATTGGAATTGTCTTATTCACCGTCGAGCATCCCCTCATGGAATTTTCCCACTGATCTGCGATTTCCTTGTCGCCAAACTCAAACAAAATCGATTCATATAAATTCTTGCCTCGCTTATCACTCTTTTTGAACCACTCCTTCACAAGCGGCACATACGACTTATCATTGAAATATTTCAGATAGGTGAGGATTCGCGTCTCATTATATTGTACAGACGCCGTATCGAAAATTCTTTTTATCTGCGGTTTGGAAAAATCATACGGAGTGGCGACGAGGGTGATGAATTTCAGAAAATCGTTGGAGGCGACGCCGATGCTGTCGATATAGAAATCAATCACACCAGACTTTATCACTGGGTCGTCCAGATCAAACCGGACCTTCAGACTATCAATGAAAAGAGTATCCCTATCAACGGAGTCTGCATAGACTGAGATGGGGCAAAAAGTCAACGTCGCCAACAACAGCGACAAAAGTCCATTAAATATAGTAGTCCTAAGTTTTATCAAGTCGCAACTCATTAAAAATCTCTTTTCAAACGAAAAATTCCCCGACCCATATTACATTCATACAAGTCAAGAGATTGAGCCATAATGCCAGCGTAATAAATGAATTTTTATTCAGCAGACATAATATAAAAGCGGAGAAAAGCACCGTCTTTCATTTTTACACTGCAAAAATACAAAAAATTTGAATATTATGAAACAAGCGGTAGAGTTTGTGGCGACGGGAAAAATACCAATTTTTAGGTATCATATATGCTGAATTTTGCAACCTGATTGCATAATGCCATGACTAACTTTGCATCAACAATAATGATGAACAAGACAAAAGACAATTTTTTTACAAACCAAATATGACAGATACTACCATTATAATAGGCACAAACTCATGGGGCGGAAGCCTTTACTCCAAAATTTTGCGTGGAAGCTCAGTAAGCAAAGAGACAATCAAGCAGACTGCTGAACTTGCAATAAACAATGGGTTTATAATGTTTGACACTGCTCGCAACTACGGATTTGGCAAGAGCCAGAAACTAATCGGCGAATTTGCATTACCAGAAATGAAGATTTCGACGAAATTCACACCGTTCTCTAAAAAATACAAACCGGGACAAGTGAGAAAATCATTAGAAAAAGACTTAAAAGATTTCAACAGAAAATTCGTGGACATCTATTGGCTTCATCTGCCTATGTCTATAGAGGAAAACCTTATGGAAATGGCGATACTCTACCGCGAGGGCAAAATAGGTGCAATCGGAATCTCTAATTGCAATCTGGAAGAAGCAAAATTCGCAAAAGAGATTTTAGACCGTGAACAAATTCCGCTCTACGGAATACAAAACCATTACAGTCTGATAGAACGGACATGGGAACAAAACGGTCTTGTGGAATGGTGTGTAAATAACAATATAAAATTCTGGGCATGGGCTGTATTGGAAGAAGGAATGCTGACGGGAAGCACCCCAAGCGGAGTGATGAGCTTAATATACCGTCGTCGCACGAAGAAATTACAGCCACTCTACAAAGTAATGGGCGATATTGGAGAAAGATATGGTATCTCAACAGCTCAGGTAGCCATTGTCTATTGTCTCACAAAAGGAATTACACCAGTGTGCGGATGCCGGAAGCCATATCATATAGAACAACTTATCCAAGACTCAGCAATACGGTTTACCGACGACGAAATCAAGATTCTTGAGACCACAGCGCAACAATGCAGCGTGACAGTGATGAAAGCCGACATGTTCAGGTTTATGTCTAAATAACAAATCATAAGGCGCAGCATGGTATTTACATTGCAGAACAAAATAATATTGACAAAAAAAATAAAAACATAATGAACGCAGAGAAAGAACTAAAGAAAAAAGACTTTTTTAAGGCTGAAATCAGCAATAATTTTTCTGAGAACGACACCGAAAATATTTGGGGAGACGCTGTATTAAGACTTCAAACGATGTATGACGATCACGAAAATTTGCCCAAAGGAGTGAAAAAGCATACCGACGGATTCATATTTCCAGCAGCAGCCATCTATCTCGCAATCAAAGAATACGACAAAGAAAAAGCCTTTGGCATAATGCAAAAAGTGATGAAAGAAAAGGGAGAGCAGTCAGGCAAAGGCTTTGCAAGGTTTGTAAGCATACCGTTCGGCAAACGAATCTTTCTAAAAATATGGGATATAATAAGTCACAAAATGTTCAGCGAATCAGCTGGATTCAGCAACGTCTTCTATCCCAAACAAAGAGGAGAATTCCGCATGGACATCACTCGATGCCCCTACGACACCTACCTTACAGAGCTTGGATGTCCGGAACTCACACGACTATTCTGCGAGAATGACGTGTATGCATACGGCAATTTGCCAGGAATGGAATTCATACGCACTCAAACAATCGGGGCTGGCGGCTCATTATGTGACTTTAGATTAAGGATACAAAAGAAATAACGAAGTCAGTATCATCAGCCAACGTCTTTCAGCTTGTCGATACGCTTTACTGCCGCACGATACATCAAAACGCAGAACACAAGCCAAATCAAAATTATAATTATCCAAGAATCGTCGTCGCCCAACGACATAAGCAATGCGTCATACGTGCCATGGAGAAGAACCGGGCCGATAAACGCCATCGGATAATATATGATTTTCGACTTATGTCCGAAACGAGCCATTCCGTAACAAAATCCCATGCAGACAGCAAAACAGAAATGGCCGGGAACAGAGAATATCGCACGTGAGAAAGCGGTGGAGAAGAAATCCTCCTCGTCGACCAGATATAGAATATTCTCAACGGCAGCAAAACCCAAAGAGACATAAACAGCGTAAACGATGCTGTCGATTGGTTCATCAAAATGCTTATTTTTACGTATCAGCAACCAGAACATAAGCAATTTGGCGAATTCCTCAGGGATAGCGGCATTGAAGAAAGCGTCAAGGATAGGATCTCCAAAATCACCGAACATAGAAGTGATGCTCAGCGAAACGATTATTGAAAGGACTCCAAACAACAATCCCTTCAACAGACAAGATGTTGGTTCCGGACGCTGACGGTCTTTCCATCCCATATAAACCAGCAACAATAATGCCGGCAAGACAGCTATAGTAAATAGTAGTAACATGTTCCTAATATTTTATCTCTACAAATTTAGACGGCGACAAAGGTACGGATAAAAATGGAAAGATGGAGGAAACTAATATGCTGATTAAATATCAATTTTTCACCGCTCGCCCTTTGGGCTCGCGGAAGAGAGAGTTAGGGCGTTCCGCCCTTAACAATCCTCGTAAAAATCAATCGTATAGCAAATTTGATAGTCAAAACTGAAACAGTTTCTTAAAAATTCATGAAACACATAAATACAACTGCAATCCTAATCCTTAATTCTTCATTCTTAATTCTTAACTTTTAATTGAAAAAAGTGACCCCGGCGGGATTCTAACCCGCGGTCTTCAGAACCGGAATCTGATATTTTATACAGCTAAACTACGGGGCCATGCTATACCTTTTTTGATAAAGCGGTGCAAAAATATAAAATTTAACCTACTAACGCAACCTGTTTTTTATAAAATCGGTTTATTTCTATCCTCTTTCACTATCACATTAACACATCATATCCATATTTATCAATCACAATTACGGCAAAAATTGATTTTTTACAGACAATTTGTAAGGTAATTTTACCGATATTTAAAAAAAAGATATATTTTTGCGTATGTTTTCTTTCGCTAGAAAACTCAATAAAGTGAAAATTAAACCAAAATGAAAGTTATAAAGCCGATTAACTATAAGCCCATCCTCGACATCAAGCAGACTGAGTTGGGCATCAAATGCGTGAAAGACTTTTTCGAAAGCTGTCTTTCCGCTGAGCTTCACCTTCGTCGTGTCACTGCCCCTCTTTTCGTAATGAAAGGCACAGGTATCAACGATGATTTGAATGGAATAGAACGTCCTGTAAGCTTCCCTATCAAAGATATGGGCGACCGCTGCGCTGAGGTTGTCCACTCTCTTGCCAAGTGGAAACGTATGATGCTTGCCGACTACGGTATCGAGCAGGGCTACGGTCTTTACACTGATATGAACGCTATCCGTCCGGACGAGGAGATGGACAATCTCCACTCTCTATATGTTGACCAGTGGGACTGGGAGCGCCACATCTCTAAAGAGGAGCGCACTATAGAGTTTTTGAAGGATATCGTGAAGAGAATATACTCAGTAATGAAAAAGACTGAATATGTCGTTTACGAACGTTATCCTCAAATCAAGCCTCAGCTTCCAGAAAACATTTTCTTCATCCACGCTGAGGAATTGCTTCAAATGTATCCAAATCTCACTCCAAAAGAGCGTGAGAATGAGATCACAAAGAAATACGGTGCTGTCTTCTTGATGGGTATCGGCTGCAAGTTGAGCGACGGAAAGAAGCACGACGGTCGTTCACCTGACTATGATGACTGGTCGTCAATCGGAGAAAACGGTTTGCCAGGCTTGAACGGCGACATCTTGGTTTGGAACCCAATCCTTGGACAGAGTCTTGAATTGTCGTCTATGGGCATTCGCGTCGACAAAGAGGCTTTGGAACGCCAGTTGAAATTGGAAGACAAAGAGAGCCGCAAGGAGTTGTATTTCCACAAGAGATTGCTTGAGGGATCCCTTCCTCTATCAATCGGAGGCGGTATCGGACAAAGCCGTTTGTGTATGTTCTTCCTTCACAAGGCTCACATCGGAGAAATCCAGTGCAGCATCTGGCCAGAAGAGATGTACGCACAATGCAAAGAATATAACATACCAATCATATAACATATGTAGAGACGCAATGATTTGCGTCTCTATTTTTTACATGTCTATTTTTACGTATAATTACATAAGACAAAACAGATAACGAAAACAGACGAAAAATAAGTTCGTCGAAACATTGATTCTCACTTTGCATACATCTATTTAGTGCGAATATACTCATTACAGTTTTCAACACTTCCGACTCTTTATCAACAATCCAAAGAATAAAAATAAAATAGCTTGTATGTTTTTTGCATTTTATCTAATTTGCACGCTCAAATATATTAATGATGAAAAAGGATTTAAGTAAAATATTGATAACCTTACTTTTGCCGAGTTGTTTCGTCATCAACGTCTCAAGTCAAGAGTCCACTTTGTCAGCTGGATCAGCGAAAGGTGGAAGCAACACACTTGAGGTCACTTACACAGTAGGTGAGGTCGTGGTTGGCTATTCCGACAACAACGCAAACGCTAAATATGTCGTGTCTAACGGCTATGAAATCGGGTTGTCCACGACTCGTCATATAATCCACTATTACGTTGCAGACAAGGAGTATGCAGCCGACACTTTCTACACAGGTGATCTGATTGTGCCAATCAACGACCCATACGTCGGACACGACTCAGCTTTCGTAAGTTGGGACAAAATTCTCCCAGAAAGAATGCCGTCGACTGATCTTATTCTCAACGCCATCGTCGACGAGAGGACATACGACTTGCAGCTTGCCGAGAATTATTGCCCGGGCGACACTATCAACATCAAGTTGTCGTCCAACTGGGCTCCGAACGATATCGAGTCGTTCTCTTTGAAGAGCAACGTCGACTCTTTCCCTATCATTACTGAAAAGAAGTTGAAGCATGATGACGGAATTGCCATCGCCTCTTTCGTTTTGCCTGCCAACTACAGCAGAGGCGGAAAGGCAGTGTCAGCCAAGATGACAGTAAACTATTTTGACGGATACAAGAAGGAGATGAAGGAATTCAGCGTCAACGTAGGATACAGCAAAGAATTCATTAATCCAAAAATCGACAACGTAATAACTGTTGGTGATATCGGAAAAACCATCTACACATATCAGTGGCAGAAAGACGGTGAAAATCTGCCTGGCGAGACCAACAAATTCTATCAAGACGAGAATGGACTGAACGGAGCATACAGCGTCATCGTCGGCACAGACGAAGGTTTGAAGACAATCTGTCCTCAATCGCTCTACTTTGCGGCATCCGACAAGAAAGGATTCTCTACTGAAAGTGTGATCGTAAGACACGGAGAGGATTTCGAACTTACTTTGGACGGATTCAATGCTGATGAACTCAAAAAAGGCGAAATCTTCGTGTTCGACTACAAAGGTAGTATGGCGCTCGCACCTATCTCCAATGTCCAGCGAACAATTACTATGAATCTTAGCCATGTAGGTGCATACGTGGTGGCATTTACACAAGGAAAGCATAAAAAATATACAACTAAAGTCATTGTCAAGTAAAAAATCATCGTCATGAACAAAAATATACTTAATAAAATATTATTAGCGACGCTGCCTTTAATGGCAATCAATGCCAACGCAGCCACTCCACAGAGTTTCAACTATCAAAGTGTAGTGCGTTCCACTTCAGGCTCGCCTATAGCCAACCAGACAGTTTTTGTCAAAGTTGAGATTTTAAGAGACAATCTTGGCTCTAACGAGGTCGTATATTCCGAAATGCACAACGCTACCACCAACGTCAACGGTTCGTTCGCCATCAAAATTGGAGAAGGAAGCGCGGCAACAGGATCATTCAGTGGCATTGATTGGTCGACAGGCAAATTCGTCATCAAAACAACGACTTCAACAAACTCCGACTTTACGGACGCAGTATATGCCACAAGCGCAATAAGCAGTGTGCCTTACGCTTTGTACTCACTCAAATCAGCCGACAGTTTTTCTGGACGTTGGAATGATCTGACAGGCAAGCCAGACATGTCGGAATACGCAAAAATCGAAGACGTTGCAGCTTACTCAGCCGACAGCACAAGAAAAATCCTTACTGATTACGCCACAAAAGATGACGTTTTGGATTTGCACAACAGAGGTCTGCGTTCAAGCAACTACAGAATCGACAGTTTGAAATCAGTGGTCAACGCCAATAACTACTGGATTACAGAATTGCAGGCAGACGCTGCCAAATATGCGACAAAATCAGAAATATCTTCTTTTGCAAAGAAAGACACGCTGTCTTCATACGCGACAAATGCCAGCGTCAACACATTATCTAAAAACACAACAGAGGCAATATCAGAGTTGAGCCAGACAGTGCAGACCAACAAGACACTATCTGAGTCAAACTACAAGAACTTGAAAGAGGTCAACAAGCTATATGCGAAGAAAGACACATTGCAATATTTCATGACAAAATCGGGAATGTCGTACTACGCCACTAACGATGCGCTACGAGCTCTTGACAAGTCAGTAGGTTCTATTTCCCAATCACTTAACAGCACAGACTTAAGAGCCAGTGAATTGGCAAATACCGTCAGCACTCTTTCTACGACTGTTAGCGACAACAAGAAGGAGGTCAATAAAAAAATCGAGGCTATCCAAACTGAGTTAGGCAAAGTAGACGACAAAATCCTATCTTCAGAAAGAAAGGCTCAGGCTGACGACCTTGTTCTAAACAACAAAATTTCAACCAACGAAAACAAAATAAAAGGTTTGACAGCAAAAGATTCTGTATTGGAGGCCAACCTGAACAGCAAGACTACTGCATTGAACACAAAAGTAGACAGCATCAGCAAGAGCCATACCACAGCGATCAACAATCTATCTAACAAAGTGTCTGCCAATGCCGCGACATCATCAAAAGAGATGAAGAGCAAGGTCGACAGTCTATCCAAAGTGATCAGCGGCAAGTTGGACACTCTTAATATTAACATAACAAAGTCAATTGACGAAGAGGTTTTCAATATTGAAAATGAAATTGATGGAATAGAAAGCACATTAAACAGCCACTCTTCATCATTGGCATTAAACACAACTGGTCTTTCCAATCTAAACAGCATGGTGACTCAACTAGTGTCTTGGGCACAAAAAGTTGAGGCAAAAAATGATTCTTTAGTAAAAGAACTTGACAAGGCAAAGGCTAAACATCTTGCAGACAGCACAGAAGCTGATACAAAATACAGAGAGTTGGTAAGTAAAGTGGAGAGCCTGAACGAAGAAAACCTAACTGATCTTATCAACAAAAAGATTGCAGCGGCATTGACAGCTGCCGGTCTTAACGGAATCAGCACTTCTGTCAGCAACTTGGAAGCTAAAGTCAACACGCTTGACGGTTCTATTAACAATGAGACTAACGGTTTAGCCAAAAGAGTCAGCACTCTAGAGACTTCTGTGAATGACAACACTAACGGTTTAACAACCAAAGTCAGCGCTTTGCAATCTAAAGTCAGCGATTTGGAGACTTCCGTGAATGACGAAAATGGCACTGGATTAGCTAAAAAGGTCAGTGATTTGAATAATGCTATCAACGACACAGACACTGGATTAGCTAAAAAGGTCAGTGATTTGAATAATGCTATTAACAACACAGACACTGGATTAGCTAAAAAGGTTAGTGATTTAGAGACTTCTGTGAATGATGAAAACAGCAATGGATTAGCTAAAAAAGTCAGTGTTTTGGAAACTTCCATAAATGATGACACTGATGGATTAGCTAAAAAGGTCAGTGATTTGGATAATGCTATCAACGACACAGACACTGGATTAAGTCCTAGAGTCTCAAAATTGGAAGGAAAAATTAATTGGTAACTAACACTTCCAAATAAAAATTCTAAATCCCCGTCTTAAAAACGGGGATTTTATTTTTTAAGTCAAAAAGCGTAATGACATAACAAAATGTAAGCATAAATTCAAAATACATTAAAAACAGAAACCTCGACACCGTTTTTCACTTACACTTTTCAACAATCACCAAAAATTCACAAAGCATATTTCTAATTCTAGATATCACATTTTCCATATTTTGTAATTTTGTAGTGTTATTAATATCATAGAACGAAATGAATACTAAGTACATTTTTGTCACAGGTGGAGTAACATCCAGCCTCGGCAAAGGCATTATAGCTGCATCATTAGCCAAACTCTTGCAATCGAGAGGTTTGTCCGTCACTATTCAGAAGTTGGATCCCTACATCAATATCGACCCAGACACTCTGAATCCGTACGAACATGGAGAATGCTACGTCACAGTGGATGGAGCCGTGACAGATTTGGACTTAGGACACTATGAAAGATTTTTAGGTGTTGAGACATCGCAAGCCAACAATATCACCACAGGACGCATCTATCAAAATGTCATAAATAAAGAGCGACGCGGTGATTACCTAGGCAAAACAGTGCAAATCATCCCACACATCACCGACGAGATCAAGCGCAACATCGTGGCACTCGGCAGCACTAAAAAATATGACATCGTCATTACAGAAATCGGAGGAACAGTGGGCGACATCGAGTCTCTGCCATACATTGAGGCTGTACGTCAGTTGAAATGGGAACTTGGAGACGACTGTGTGTGCATCCACCTTACTTACGTCCCATACGTGGCTGCCGCAGGAGAGCTGAAGACCAAGCCGACACAACACTCCGTGAAGCATCTGTTGCAGAACGGTGTGCAGCCAGATGTGCTGGTGCTTCGTACAGAGCATCCGTTGAACGACGGAATGAAAGCCAAAGTCGCACTATTCTGTAACGTGGCAAAAGATTCTGTTATCGAATGTATGGATGCTCCTACAATCTATGAGGTTCCTCTAATGATGCACGAAGAGGAGTTGGATATGGTGGTGATGCGTCACTTGCATCTCGACACATCAAAAGAGCCTGATTTGGCGGATTGGAAAGACTTCCTTACTCGATTCAAGAATCCAAAGAAGACAATAAAAATCGCGTTGGTAGGCAAATATGTTGAGTTGCCAGACGCATACAAATCAATCAGCGAAAGTTTCGTCCACGCCGGAGCTGCCAACGAAGTGAAAGTGGATCTTCAATATATCCAGAGTGAGAATATAGACGAAAGCAACGTCGCAGAAAAACTTGCTGGGATGAGTGGCATTCTCGTCGCCCCTGGATTCGGAGGCAGAGGAATAGAAGGCAAAATCACAGCTGTCAGATATGCCAGAGAAAACGATATCCCATTCTTCGGCATTTGCCTTGGAATGCAATGCGCGGTGATTGAGTTTGCAAGAAATGTGCTTGGCTATAAAGACGCGAATTCAGCTGAAATGGATACTAAAACACCTCACAAAGTGGTGGATCTGATGGAGAGTCAGAAGAACATCACAGGAATGGGCGGAACTATGAGATTGGGAGCATATCCATGTGAAATAAAGCCAGGCACACTGGCAGAGAGGGTGTATGGCACAACACATATTTCAGAGCGTCACCGCCACAGATACGAATTCAACAACGACTATCTAGCGGAGTATGAGGCAAACGGAATGATCGCATCAGGTATGAATCCAGACAACCACCTGGTGGAAATCGTGGAAATTCCGTCGCACAGATTTTTCATCGCCGGACAATTTCATCCTGAATTGCAGAGCACAGTGTTGAAGCCACACAAACTTTTCACTGCTTTTGTGGCGGCAGCAAAAGCGTTTTCAGAAGAAGTTGACGAATAAACATTCTACAATTTATCGCACACAAATATCTGTACAAAATCAGCGTTGACAGAATACTGTCAACGCTGATTTTAATATCACCATAAAATAAAAGAAATCATGCTACCTTATTATAATCCAACACTGATATTTCTTGCATTGTCTTTTTAGCGGAATCCACGATTTTTTCCAATCTTATAGCTACATCATCAGAGATAAAAATCTCACCACACTGTACACATTCATCACAAGGGACATTTTTCATGATAATCAAACAGCCCTTATAATCCACAACATGAGTTGTTGTAGAGCTAATGACTTCGTTTGCTTTGCAAAACACACACATATTCACCTCCTTGTTTTTAAATCTTCATTAAGAATCCGTTTAAATTTAAGAATTTGGTTAAAGAAATGAGGATTGTTAAGGGCGGAACGCCCTAACCCCTTCTTTTCTATTGCGAGCCGAAGGCGAGCACAAAAATTTAATAAAACCACAGAGGCACAAGGGTTACAGAGAAAGGCTACGCCTATTTATGAGGAAAAGAGGTGAGAATTCAATCAGAAAGTGGAAAATGATTCGCAGATTACAATTCATCGAATTTACGTTATATTACAATCAAAAATCACTTTCATTTCACCATTCTATTCTTTTTTACTTCTGTTACAATCTCTTTTTCTGACATCGGGCAATCCGGCAAAGACTCCGATAATGTTTCAAGTTCTTTCCACCGTCCATCATCATCCATCTCCTTCACCCTTTTTAAGTATTCCTCCAAATCCGTAGATTTTTTTGACACACGAAGTTCTTCAAGCGATTTTTCTTTAATCGATTTCAATGCGACACCTTTGAACCTGCTCAACACATCTTGTAATGCAGGGAGTACCGACAAATCCTCTATTTCTAATTCCAATGTTGCCATAAGCATTATTTTATAGTCAGCAAAGATAGTGATTTTTTAAGAAATCAAACATTAAAACATTCCTGCTTCTTTATTTTTATATTTACATACAACTCAATTATGCTGCCCATCAGCGCCAGATACTTTTTCTAAACATCTTTCGCTATAAGTTGCATTTTTAATTTCGGTTCTAATCTCCCCTCCTGTCGTCGTCATTTCCGCCTGTGCTTCAAAAGGCACATTCGGAGTATTCACCGTCGTCTCTGGCAGTTTGGCTCCCGTCCACGGATTAAGCCCCTGACTCTTGGCTGAGCAATAGCCTTGGAGGCCTCCGCAATATTATAAAGTAGATTTAACTCATATTGATCCAATCTATTATCGAATATAATTCACTAATTATACTATTCATATCCGTTTCAGATAACACAAAATTAAAATTCAAGAAATCATCTTCTTTTCCTCCAATGATATATCTTAAATTCCAAATAAAACATTGTTCTTTATGCGTTATGGAAAAATATAATGTTTCCTCTTCTGTATTCCAAGATACAACGTCTTCTTTATTACTCACCAACAATTCCAACTTATTTCGCAAAGAGACAAAATCATAATAAAACAATTCTATTTCTTCGTTCAAAGTCAATCCTTTGGCCGACAATTTCACATCTGAATTCACCAATACCAAATCAAAAGACTCTTCTTTTGATATGTATCTTGGGCTAATAGAAAAAACTATATTGCCAGCATTTATATCTACATGTAACATATACAAGTTTTATCGAGGCATTACTGTGTTACAACATCACAATTTTGATTGATTATAATTTTAAAATACATTATCTCATTTTGAACATATTTAAAAAATCTCAAATATACTGTTGAAATAGAATCAGATCTGTTTTTTCATGATTGGAAAAAAGATAAAAATCTTTCCATGGCTCTGGATAATTCATAAAATCAAACAAATCTGTTATTTCTCTGATTTTATCGACTTCGGATGCCTCTTTATTTCTTATTCGCAATAAAAATTCCAATTCCCAAATTCTAAAATATTGCGATGGAATATAAAAAAAGCCATCATCAGTTTTTTCATCTTCATTTTTTATGATAGGTTCGCCGTCTTTCGCTGTCAGCTCTTTCAATTTTTCCAAGAAACAAAATAAAGACTCTTCTAAAGAAAGGTATAAATCAACATAAACATCTTCATCAACATTATTGATTAGTTGATTTTCACAAAAAAACAACACGTCAGATGTGGTTATCCAATTCATTTTGATTCCTGCATAAAGTTCTCCCCATTGCGTGAACTTCAGATTTTCCTTAAATATTTCCAATTGTTTCATTTTTCTTTATTTTTTATTTCCTCCATTTAAATCCAGGACTGACACTCTTCTGGATCCACATATAGGAACGGGTTGAACATGCAGTAGGCTGTGAGCGGATCGTAGTGGTTGACGGTGAAGAATCCTACCTAAGTTCTTCCAATGTTGTCTCTATCTCTTCTATCAATTCTGGCAAGAATGATTGGTCCATTTCATATTCAAACTGTAAAGTTGCTTCTTCAATATAATGATCGATTCTTACTAAAACATCTATATATTCCGATTCTTTTTGTTTGAAATCAATCACTATGTTCTTTTCGATTGTCTGAACAAAAGAAATTTGTTTAACTCTCATTTCGTATAGATCTCGCAATTTTAAGATAAAATTCGTAAAATCCTCTTCCAATGATTCCGTTTCAACAGATGCTTGAACAAAGCTATTCTTTACATTTATTCGAAATGATATAAAATTATCAAAATTAGGCATATTCTTTTGAAAAAGAAAATCTGAAAAAGACATCTTTAATGTTCTGTCTCCATTATAAAAATTAATTTTACTCATTGCATATACCATTATAAATGTTAATGAACTATAGGAAGCTTTCCTTTTTTATAAAAGCATCTATGATAGACTTCACCGTTAGGTATGACGTTTCTTCCATTTCATTAAAGTTCATAATTATCCCTTATATAGTTATTTTTTCAATGTCGAACAAATCCTTTCTCTGTCGCATTCATGGAAATAGAATTTAACATACTTGACACACTGCCGTTTCCATGCGTTTTGGGGATTATCGTCGATTGAATTTATGAATATAGACCATTCTTTCTCCACGTCATCTATACACTTCAAATATCTGTACAAGAATTCTTTGTCTGAAACCTCTAAAGGTGAATGTACAATACAAATGATAGGCTGATCTATCCAACTTAAATCACTAATGCACTCATCAAACGCATCCCAATTAAAACCAAAGTAGTCTGGGAAATGTAGAATATTATAATATTTATTAAACATAGAATACTCCGTTTCTTCTGGTTCTAATTGTATTCGAGCCAAATAACAGTTGGTGTCAACATTTATTTCTTCAATATCAGTATAATAATACATTTCTATTTGATTAAAAAAATGAACATATTCTCGCCGATAAGTCCGATCGCTAAGATCTCTCGTTACCTCACAAGAAAACTCGTATAAGTGATTTGTTTGATTTATAAAAATTCTTGTGGAATATTTATAAATTGTTCCTCCTTATTCCAATTTTTGGGTTTTTCTTCTGGTTCAAACCATTTTGTTCCATCATTTATCCATTTTTCTCTATATTGTTTTGTAGATTCCTTTGTACAATCTTCATTTCCAAATTCGACCCCACAACAAGGACAAATTTCATAAGTTGGACAATTGTCATCTTTACCCCATGGTAAATCATCAATATAATACCCACAAACTCTGCAATTATGTCTATTCATTTCTATAAAAAAATTATTGTTTTATAAGTATCCTACCTAAGTTCTTCCAATGTTGTCTCTATCTCTTCTATCAATTCTGGCAAGAATGATTGATCGATTCCATATTCAAATTGTAACGTTGTAGAATTAATATAATCATCTATTCTTACCGAAACTAAAATGCCTCCAATTTCATTTAGATTAAAATCAACTTGAATATTATTTTCAATAGATTGAAGAAATGAGATTTTTTTTGCTCTCATTTCGTATAAATCATGAAGTTTTGCTAAAAAATCCGTAAAATCTTCTTCCAATGATTCTGTTTCAACAGATGCTTGAACAAAGTTATTCCTTACATTTATTTGAAACGATATAGAATTATCGAATTTTTGAAAAATAAAATCGGAAAAAGACATTATTAATGTTCTGTCTCCATTATAAAAATTAATTTTACTCATTGCATATACCATTATAAATGTTAACACTGCACCTGAGTCTGTGCCGTAGAGGTTTTATAAAGCCCCCAAAACAGAGGTTTTTACAGTATAAAAATATCTACCAAAAGTTCTACTTATTAGTTATTAATGTTGGTTTATTGTGATAGTCAAAACTTCCTGGTATCAGGTCGGATACTGTTTCGTAAACATCTGCCAATTCATCTTCAGTTAAACTGATTGAAAAAATATCATCATCGTATTGTTTCAATGCGAATTTTTTATTTTTCATTATAATCACTAAAAAATAGAACAATTCGTAAGTTAGAAAAAAAGAATAAATTCCATCCTTAAAAAGATAGAATTTTTTTAAGGAATCTTCTGAATTAATTTGTATAATGCAACTATTTCCATTTTCTTTTACCAAAGGGATATTTTGAAAAATTTCTTTTTCTACAATACCACTTTTTTCTCTATCCAATAAATCAATTTTTCCAATCATTTTCCTTTTGATGTTCTTGTTTCAGTAGAAGCATTTTTAATCGTTCCAGTTTCTGTCGCGTGAACAGTAGCCTTGAATAATAAAAAGCTAAATACCTAAAACGAATTTAGAATAAACCCAGTCGTCATTTGAAATCAAATTGTCAAGTATATTTTTTTCATTTTCAGATAGTTCATCTATAGAAAAATCATCACTTAACTTTTCGTTTTCATAATGTTGCTGTTCGTATTTTATTTTCGACACCATCAGTTCTTTTTTTATACTATCTGGAGTATATTTATTTATGCTTACCTTTAGTATTTCAAACAAAACTTTGTTTTTATACAAAAAACAATACCCCTCAGATTCAAAGATCTCTTTATACAACACATATATGTAAAGTAGAGCACCCTCTTCAATGATATTTTTTTTGTGGACATCTATATTACCACAGAGAAACAAATATTCCCAATACGGCAATTTAAACATTTCAAAATTCAAATTACCTGCGTATAAATAATCATACTCTAAAAATTTCCGTTTAATAGTGTCTAAATCTTTCAATGCTTGATTTAGTTCCTCGTCATCTACGTGCCTTTGGACTCCATCTATTTTGTCTATCCATATCATATTTATAATATTTAAGGTATTACGGGTTGAACATGCAGTTGGCTGTGAGCGGATCGTAGTGGTTGACGGTGAAGAATCCTACCTAAGTTCTTCCAATACAGTCTCTATCTCTTCTATCAATTCTGGCAAGAATGATTGGTCGATAGTATATTTACATGTTAAAGTAGCGTTATTCTCGCAGATTGAATCGTAATATAAATTTATTAAAGCTGAAATATATCCCGTATTCTCTCCTGTTTCAAATAATATGTCGACATCTCTTTCTATTGGACTAAATACAGCTTTTTGTTTTTCTGTAAAATGGTCATATAGATTTTTTAACTCATCATAAAAACACTGCAGATATGGCATGTATATTTCTGTTTCAGTCGAAACATTGAAAATTCCAAATGACATTTCGATATGAAACCTTATCAGTCCTATATCCTGTTCAAGGATAGAAAAATTAGAAAAAGACATTATTAATTGTCTTTTGTTGTCATAAAAGTTTATTTGACTCATACTTGTATACTTTAGGAAGTGGGCAGATATTTCTATCGTTTATCATATCTAATAAAAACATCCATACAACAATTACGATCACAGATATCCCTTAAATAATCTTCAAATAATATAGTATTATCTTTGTCTTCTACAATTAGGGATGGTAAGTATTCTAAATCGTCTAAAAATTCTGCCAATCTTTCGTATGACATATTTTGGTACGAAAAGTTTCTCGCTTTTACAATCAAGTCTTGTATTGCTTGTATTGCTTTTTTTTGTTTTTGATTCTCTATCATTTTGTTAATGTATAAATTTAATATCTATAATTTTGACTCCTCTATTTCCTGGATTCACATAAATTGGAGGAATCTTGTCACCATATTTGAATCCATTAAATATTTTTTCATATCTATTTAGTTTTAACATTGTGCTTATGTCTATAGAATTTTTAAAAGGCGAACGTAAATTTTCTATCTGCACTTGAAATGTTTTGCCTGTATGATCCATTGCTTCTATAGATTTTAACCCTAATTGTTCTGCCGCCTTTGCTCTTCTTACGCCATCGCTAATTTCGAAAGTATTACTACAATGCAAATTATCCAATGCTTGTTCCGTCCCTGTCGTCGTCATCTCCGCTTGCACTTCCAACGGCACATTCGGAGTATTCACCGTCGTCTCTGGCAGTTTTGCTCCTGTCCACGGATTAAGTCCCTGACTCTTGGCTGAACAATAGCCTTGGATGCCTCCGCTGACAAGTCCGGTGGCAGCACCGAAGATTATTCCTCCACAAAGATAGTGTATTTTCGAGTCTAATCAATCACGAAAAGACATTAATACTTTTCATTTCTTTGTCCAAATCCAATATGTTTATTTTTTTACCAAAGTACCTATATATTCGTTTAGCAAACCATTTTTGAATCTTGTATTTTTCTAAAATTCTCCGGCTACGTCTACACCATTTTTCTTCCCTCTTTTGATAATCCCTATCACTTACTTGCCAAAAATAATTTAAATCATATTTTTGTCCATATATGGGATAGTGACGAAATCTATCATAACTCACATGAAAATTGATTTCATTTTCGCAGTTCCCGAAAGGAACTAATTTA